>Ga0214542_1012653_pt1 | contig 10696 bp, 3 predicted proteins | sample CNSS1metaG_FD_160096 | JGI IMG/M metagenome (GOLD analysis project Ga0214542, IMG submission 160096) | Root nodule microbial communities from cowpea collected in UCLA plant growth center, Los Angeles, California, USA - CNSS1 | ecosystem: Host-associated > Plants > Roots > Nodule | place: USA...
AGATATATATATATATATATATATATATATATATATATATATATATATATATATATATATATATATATATATATATATATATAAAAGTATAGGTTAATTTACAATCTCTCTTTCCGCAAACAATTGAATTGAACTCGTGATCTTGACTTTGATACTAATTGTTAGAATCGAACGCTTACCATTAAGTCAAAAATCATAGTCATTAGTTAGGAAGCAACTCTTTTAACTTAAGAATGTAACCGTCTAAGCGTCACAATTCGATTGTGACTCGACCCACTCAACATTCATCACGGGATAATTGATATCACTTACAATGGCTAGAATATGTATTAAAGATATGAATCTCTTTCAAACGAGAGAAGTGTGGTTTGTTGTTGTAATAAACCTTGTTTTGTATCATTGATTAGTTTGATAAAGTAGTTAATTAAGAATATAATAGAAGTAAGTGTGTATTAATTAATTAGGTCAAGAGAAAGTAAGGTTGGATTCGGGATCCTGAACACTTGGGAAAGATGATTGCAAAGGACAAGGTCTTAAGTAAGTTGCATGTGTTTGAGAATCCTAATCGCATCATGTTGAATGCTAAAACCAACTTTAGCAGCTTTGCTTTTTCTATGTGTTTTAATCATTATTCTATGCACATCATCAACAAAACATACGTATGAGTATGACACTATGCTTTTAAAGCATTCCAATTTTCAGAAACCACTCAGATGGGGTCATCAACATAAAAACCTCATTAATTTATATCAATTGATTCTCTTCTATATTAAAGATAATGAACCAAACATAATTAACACAAATCACCTACCAAACTTTTTTTCATTTCTCAATTTTATATTTTTTTTATTATATATATATATATATATATATATATATATATATATATATATATATATATATATATATATATATATATAGACTCGTAAGATGAGGTTTGCACCCGAGGTATATTCATTTTGTGCGTGAGACAAGAAATGAGTGGGTGGTCCGTCAGCAGCTCGATATTGGATGAAACAAAATGTTAAAGAAAGTTCGCTAGGATAGGCTCTAACTTGGCTTGGCTCTGATACCATGTTAGAAATGAGTTTTAAACCTAATTCAACTCCACAAAATCGACTTATAAGATGAGGTTTACACCTCATTTATATAATATAAAATTGCCTTATTTATAATCGATGTGAGACTTCTAATAAATTTTTTCTTATTATCCATGACATTTTTTTTATTTGTATTGAGAAGGAAGAAAACAAAAAAGGATCGTGTGCAAGAGGGGATAATAAATTGGTCTGCGAAAGTTGTTTTGTGGTTTGAAGTGGGCATTAATTAATCATTCTGATCCGCAGCCTTAGATAGGTGTGATATTATTATAATGTATTAAACAACATTAAATGATTAATTAATTAGTGAAAGAAACTTGTTTAGCACAAGTGAAAGTGATCCACCTATATATCTTTTTGTGTTTGTGATCATATGTGTCCATAATAAATAAAGGTTGTTCTGTTTTTAAGTCGTGGAAAGAGGAAAACGAAAGCTGATTGAATGAAACAAGACAATTAATTGATTTAAGGACGTTGTTTTATGCCACACACTGATTATTTAATAATTGTCTAAATTATTGCATTTTCCTCTCATTGTACTTCATTATTTTCTTTAAATAACCCCAGCATATTTATTCAAATATATATATATATATATATATATATATATATATATAAATAAAAATACAAATATAAAGTGAAGAATTATGTGTGAACCATCGATTTAAAATAGTTTGAGTTTATAAATACTTGGATTAAATATGTTTTTAGTCCCTGATATTTGATGTGAAATTGAAATTTGTCAATGTCTCAAACTTTGATGCCATTTAGTTTTTAAACTTAAAAAAATGAATGAATATAATATTTTTAACCCAATTATCCAATTATATTAATTTTATTTGACATATCAAATGCATTTCTTAATTGACATTGAAATAAAAACTTGTCAAACGGTATAAATAACTCAAATATTAACCTGAAACACATTTGACACATTAAAAATATTTAACATAATTGAATTATAAAATTATTATATTCATTAATTTTTCAAAAGATAAAATATACCAAAGTTTGTGATAAAGACAAATTTTAATTTCACATAAAAAATTTAGGTCTAAAAACGCATTTAATCTTACATATTTTAATTAAGGTAGATTTTTCTTTTTTGAAGAAGAATTTACGATTTGTTAAGGATGTGAAAATTAATGTAAGCAATTTTTTTCAAGATTATAGTGTCTATTTTTGAAAAGTCAGTTTTGTCTATTTTCCAATTTTACATTTATTTTAATTTGTTACATGTAAATCCTAAACTTAATATATTCATTTCTGATATCATTAAAAATATATATGAAAGTAATAAAACACATACAAATATTAATATTGGACCAAATTTACATATTTTAAAATGCAAGGACTGAAATTATGAATTGGTTTAATCTTTTTTATGGGAATACAAACATGGATTAAATATCCATCAAATCCTAATTGATTTTGAAGATCCTTTGTTTAATTTAATTATTATCCTGCTGTACTCTGAACTCGTATCAACCACGATTCAGAACTAAGCCACTTAACAATGATAGCTGAATTAATTAAATAGTAACATTGCATTATTCTCTTAAGATATTCTCCCCACGTTACAATTTTATTATTGCTATCATTAACCCAAAATGAAAAAGTTAAAAGATACATTCATAATATGCATGCACGCCTTAATTTTATTTTTTTTCATCATGAAGTACTTAATTAATTAACTTGCAAAATTACAATAGTATCTTACGTTCACCAAGACTTCAAGTATACTCCTACTGTGGTTTTTATACTCCAAATTATACTAAAACAAAGACAAAGTAGGAATGTTCCACACATTATAGTTATAAGTAATTACAAAAAATCGTATTAAATTGTTAATTAATAGTTTAAGTTAGGGGTTAGTTTTATTGGAATGTAGCATGCACATACAATGCTTCAACACAAATTAATACAATAGCATGACAAGGTAATAGTGGTATTCACAAGAGTTATTTGTATTGTTTATTAGTATCCTATGCGTGTTTAGCATGGTAAAATTAAAATTAAAATATCATCAAATATTTTAAATAATAATATATTGGATCGGATGAATGAGTTACTGTGAAATCTGAAGCTGAGATATTAAATTGAAAATATCTGGTTCCTTGTTTCATGAATAAATTGTTTATAAAATTGAATATTTCAATTGATTATATAGTAATCAATATTAATATTATTTGTTTGATGATTATTGGTTGTTTATAAATTGTATTTCCGTGGAGGAGTGATGTTATTATTGTAAGATTGAAGTATTTCATAGTTGATTTGGATTAAAGTAGGTTTTGTTTTGAGTAAAAGACTGTTAAGGAGTATTATATAATTTTTTTTTTTAACTTGTGTGTTCTATTGGATGAAAGTAATGTTTGAATAATGCCTAGACAACAAAATGATAATAAATGATCATTTAAATGAAAAATTTTTTCAAGTGAAATATATCATTGATGTTGTATACAAATGATATTTCCATATTTTAATGATAGTTTAATTAATTGGATGGTATCCACTTTCGTTCAAATATGTCAATTTGGTACCCGCTTTTAAAAGTGTGTCAATCTAGTCCTAACTTTTGGAAAGATGTCTTAATCAAATCCCATTTAGACAAAAATTATTAAAGTCGTTAACTTAATTCATGACTTTTATCACTAAATTTTGATATAAATATCAATACTTAATTTTGTAAATCATTTTAAATATCAATACCGTTAACGGTGTTAATAATTTTTTTGCTGAAAGTGATTTAACTGAGACATCTTTTCAAAAGTTATGACTCAATTGACAACTTTTTAAAAGTGAATACCAAACTGATACATCTAAATGAAAGTAGGTACCATCCGATTAATTAAATCTGTAATAATTTATGTATGTTAATATATATATATATATATATATATATATATATATATATATATATATATATATATATATATATATATATATATATATATTGGTTACTACATAATAAGAATCCATTTTTTATTATAAATAGTCAATTTTTATGTTCTCTTGAGTAAAATAAATTGATAAAACTCCACCATACAATGTAGCTATAAAAGTTCATACATTGCAATTGTTTCTCTTTCTAGGGTTCTTGAAAATTCATCTCACCAAAGAATCATTTCTTAAAAAGACAGAGTTTGAAGATAATAAGAAAAGTGAATATTATGATAAAAGTGAGTTTGTGAAGTTAAATATGTGAAGTTGATACATAACTGAAAGTAGCATCATCTGATATATGATTTTGGGAGATTTCTCTGCTATACACTTTCTGTCAGTATTTCAGGCATGCTTGTGAAGAGACACTAATAGATTCACAGTACCGTCTCATGGATAGTGAAATCTTGATTTGACTTTAGCACCAATGAGTATATCTGAGGTGAAAATAACTCAAAAATTTATTGATAGTAGAAAAAAAATATATAACTTTAATCTATTAAATTTTAATCACGAATCAATTTATCTGTCAATCATTTGTTAAGTACACATAAAGCAATATATTTATTTAAATTAGTTTAGTTTTTAAGTGTAATAAAATGTACTATATTAATCATTTGAACAAAAATTATCAGTTAATTTTAATTTATATGAGAAAATGTGCTATTAATGAAATAGAGTATATACTAGTTACCTTAGGTATCAACTTATTGAGCAATAATTTAGACTCAAGTATTTTTACTTTTATGGAAAAGACTGTGATTAAGAGCAAAATCAGGTCAATATTAGTCTTCTAAGTTTTTTCAATATAAATTAGTGACCATTAAAAAAATTGACTACACTTTACACCAGTAATAATAATTATTTAACAAAATATACTAATAACCTTGGTTAGCTATATTAAATACGACTTCACTTAAATTTAGTTAGATTTTAATTTTAATAATTGATAGTATTTTCTGCTCATTAATCAATTGATAAATAATGTAGAGGTGTTTAAAGTAGAAAATCATTATTTTCTCCATTTTACAAAATAACCTTTTTTTTCATAAATTAAAAACATTTATTTGGAGCTTATTATTTTGATTACAATTTTTTTTACTCTCTTTCTCAATTTCTATAAATTTTTTTTTTAAGTTTGTAAATGTTTTCTTGAGTATTAGAAGGCAATAAAAAAAGCTTCAATATTTTGTTGATGATTAAAATTTCCGATGACTTTGAAAAAACTGATTGTTGAAACGACAATAACATGAACCGGTAATCATTTCAGAATACTTTTAACGAGTTTCAAACCCAAAAATAAAAAAATAAAAAATCTATAACTCAATTTTTATATTAAGTTAATTTCAAACAAGATTACTGATTTCCACATTAAATAACTTAAAATTGTGATTAATTCCAAATAGACGTGTATGACTATGTACAGTCAATGAAGTTCAATAGAATAATTCTTTAATAAATGTTCACATTAGAAGGGGTCTAAGACCCAAGAAAGTTTTATTTATAATGAATTAAAAAAATTAGAATTATGGAATTTAACAAACTTTTTACATGGCTAATTAATCACCACCCTTGGAAGGTGAGATCCCAATTCCAATAGAAAAAGTTACCAGAATAATTTCTTCCATGGCATCATAACATAAATATGCCACCACACTACACTTTATTCATTGCCACACAGTTAACGAATCTTTCAAAATTCATCTTTATCCATCTTAGTTATTATCTTCCATTGGTTTGATAGGTCACATTAAAAACCCATTCAATCAAGTTGTCAGAAGTTAGGGTAAGTATGTTCATTGTGATGATTATATTTTGGTGGAAAAATTGATCTAGTCTCATTTGTGGAAAATGTTAGGATCCGAAGTCCTTCCATCAATAGGTATAGTCCGTTTTGAAGTTTAGAGTTATGTTATGATTGATTTTTAAATAATATAGGATTATTGGATGTACCAAAACACCTCATTTGATATTTAAGAGATGACGATTTATCTCTTAATACAGGGTTAAGAGAAATCGTTTTCGTTGAAACCTAAAATTTTGTCACGATTTTATCTTTAAAAGGTACCTCAAAAGGTGGAAGAAAGAATACATGTTTAAACTGTTTTTGAATTGAGCTTCCTGCAGTCAAGTATTCAAGCTTCAAGTCATCCAAAAGCAGAAGTCAATATGCAATAACTTTGACACTTAAGTCAGAAAAAGATATTTTAATGTATAATGAGTATTAACTTAAATTACTCCATGTAATTTTTGGGGTATTTATAGGCTTTTCTTACATCTGTTAGTATAATAACTAAGATAAACTCAAAGATATAAAAACAGAATATCAAATATAATTATTGGATTTAATTTATTATAATTTGGAGTCTATTTATATTATTATAAATATCATTTTTCCTTAATTTTAAGGGCTTCAGTATTTTATATAAATCTCATATTTCAGTCTCATGCAAATTAGGTCATTTTGGATCTAACCATAATAATATATTTTAGGCTAGGTATGTACAAAAATTATTACACTTTTATGTTCGTTGGGTCATGTTCAACACACAAGTGTACTAAAACTTGATTATAGAATTTAATATATTGTATATTTATAGTGATTAAATATTATTATCTGTTTATAATTAACACCATAAAAAATTATTATATATATTATAGATGAAAAATAAACTGTAAAATAAAATTTACTAAACAAATTTTATTGACAAAGAAAAATGTATTGGTAAACTGAAATTTATTAATAAATTATAATGAGAGATTATAAAATTTTAATTACTGACATTAATATTTGTCTATAATAGACTCCTCAATCAAATTTGTTTAAAAATCTGTTACAAAATATGGTAATTCATAATTTTTGTTATTAATCGACTTTTTATTCGTAAATTTTATCGGTAAATGAGTCAAAGTTGTTACTTAAGGTTTTAACTATGTTATGATAAAATTTGTCAGTAAATCAATGAGTATTAGATTTTTTTTAAAATTTTATCAATTATTTTGTTGGTAAATTTATCGATGATTGCATTTTCTTAAAACTCATCAATAAAATCGTTAGTAATTAATTTTTTTTTAAGTCTATTAATAATTTTTGTGGATAAATCAATTCATAAAATGAGTGTCAATTTATTTGTCAAATTTGACAAAATATTTGTTATAAATAAAATGAAGATGAGTGAGATGAAGAAGAGAAGAAAAAAAAGGACAATGAGGAGGAAAAGGAAGAAAAGAAGGATTTGGAGGAAGAGGAGGCAAATGATGATGATAATAATTTCAATGACGGTCATGACGAAAATGATAAATACAACGATGAAAACAACAACATAAAATGAAGAGGAGAAAAAGAAAAATAAAAAAGAAAATGAATATGAGAAAATAAAGTCGGTGTAATAAATAGAATTCTTAGCAAATAGATTAGATGTAATAGCATAAATAACATTTAGAGGTTATCTATCATTCTATTGTTTGTATGTGTATACACATTTGTATAAAATATAATCCAAATCAGTTCTTGTTGGAATAATTAGTAGGAAAATACCTTTCGTAAAAGTTTATTTAATCAAACTCTATTTTCTCTCTTTTATTTCCTTTTTATAGAATCTTATAAAAAGGTTCTATTTATTTAATTTCCTTTACTAATAAAAAAACATTTATGTATATTTTTGAAAAAAAAAAGAGTATTTAAAAAATTCTCAAACATTTATAATTCAAGACAAAAAACAGGAAATTTTACTGAAAATTTGAGCGAAAAGTTACTCTTTTTATACTAAAAACTCATGGACATGTTTTGATATAAGTTTGGCATGGGTAGAAGATGGAAGTATATGTGAAAAATAGATAATTTGAAAAGTGACCTTTTAGTATTTATTTGAGTTGTTGTTTTATCTCACCAAATCCAGCACTACCACCTCGTAATCGATGTCGTGTTCGAAAGGAATTTTACAACTGTAGTGTCTCCGAAGTTTTAGATTATGAATGAATTAATTATGTCCATAAAACTGTGTGCGAAATAAAATAAGAGACGAAAGGGGGGTTAAGAAATGAATTAAAAAAAGAAATGAGATGATATGATTGTGCATTGGATGAGATATTGGGATATGGAGAAGGTATGAATGTTGGGTGAATAATGGTATCTTTGTCTGCTTAATAATTTGGTCATGGGTACGCAGAGTTGTTGGGTGCCCTTACCACAGTTTTCACTATTCCCTGATGCTTATTTGTCCTTTATGTATTTGTCTGTATTTGTAGGCCTCTACCATACACTTCCATACAAACAAACACACCCTCTTCTAAATCTTCTACATATACGTCATTCATATTTATCTAAAAGTTATAAGATTGTCTTAATGGTAAAAATTAGGGTTAAATACGCTATTGATATCTTAACTTTTAGTAAAAATTGAAATAAGTAATTCTTCAAAATTTTGGCCTAATTTTAGTTCTTCAACTTTAGAACAATATGGATTTAGTTATTTTAACTAAATTTTCTTAAATTTATTTAACGTTTCAAATGCGTTTCATGATAGTTTTTTAGCTAACATTGAAGCGGATATGTCTCAAATGGCGTAAATAATTCAAATACTATTATGAAATGAGTTTAAAACGTCAAATAAATTTAACAAAATTTGGTTAAAATGACTAAATTCACACAGTTCTAAAATTAGATGACTAAATTAGACTAAAGTTTTAAAGAGAGACTAATTCCAATTTTTGCTGAAAGTTAAAGGACCAAAAACATATTTAACCCTAAAATCTATAAGAAAGGTGAAAGAGATTATGGATTAAACTTCCATCATTAACGTTCGAAAGATATAAAGTTTGTTTGGCGAGTTTAAATGATAAAATGAAAAAGATTGTGAATGCAGCTCTTCCACTAATAAAATACTAACAAGTTACATTTCCTGATTAAAAAAAAAACATGCATATCTATCTAATTAGTACTATGTTTAGGTTTCATAATCATATACACACATGTACTCAACATAGAAAATGTTTATAATTTTTTTATTGAACTCCCGAGACATGGAAAGCACTTTGCATTTTTTAGTCCCTATACCATATTAGAATCCTTTTATTATCAAGCAGTAAATTTACCCTTTTTTTTTTTATGGTGCGACTAATGTGAAGTATAGGAATTGAAAAGCTATGGTAGAAAGTAATTGATGCATAGGTGGGAATGAAAAAGAAAAAGCAGTGCATAAAATTGGTGATGAACATTTGAGAACACAGAATCTTGTTTGGAGTGTGATAAACAGTGTAATTATGGAAGTGCATGTTGCAGATAGTGATGAATAGCCATAGAAGAAGACATGGAAGGTTGCATTAAGACAAGCCAAAACTAAGGGCCGTGTCTGTTGGCCGCCCACTGACAATGATTTTGACAACAACTTCTTACCCTAGATTGGGGGTGAACATTGTTCAAGGTTATTGCTTTTTGTTTTCTTATATTACTTCTTATTCCATCCAAAACAATCCTACAATTTCAATTTCTAGATAACTTAATCATTGCTTTATCATTAGTTATTAGAATCACCACCACCTGCAAATATTTTGGATTAGCTCATAATTTTGTTCAAAATTTTATATCGACCAAATCATATATAAGATCAAGTTATATAATATCAACGGATGTAAATTTTATTTCACAAGTTGGTATATATTATAAAGTTCAATGAAAGTTAAAATTTACCTTTTATATAGTAATATTAGAATTTATTATAATAAAATTTGTTATTCGTGAATATGTTATTACATCTATATTCGATCATCACGTATATTTAGTCGATTAACATAATATTAGAGTAATGCTAATGTTTATCACTACTAGAATTTTATAATAAATGTTTTTTTTTGAGTTTTAATTGACGGATTTTTTTGTAGATAATTATTTCTTACAAAATTATAACTTTACAAATATTTCTTATAAAAATTTTCATGAAAAATATTTTGTACAAAAGAATTGGTAACAATTTTTACAAATTTTTCTTTTCATAACAAACTTTTTTTGTATTTTCTACAAAAAAAAAATTCAAAATAAAAAATGTCAGGAAATATTTGTTTTTTTATAATGTATAGTAAAATTTATTGTGTAATGGGTATTGTCTCGCCTTTACCATTATTAGATCATCCATAAATATTTAGTCTTACGTTCAATTTTATACAAGTGAAAACAAATATCACTTTACAAATTAGTTTTGGAAGGTATAGTTTAACTTTAAATTGTCTTCCTAACAAATTTGTTGCATTATTTAAATATTTTTGTTTGATTGAAGAACACTTTTTAATATACGATAATTAAATCTTTAAAGCTTCTACATGAAACTTCTCTTGTGCTTTGCAAATTTAGTGTGATTAGAATATGAAATATAAGAAATATATATATATATATATATATATATATATATATATGACATTTTTAAATTTTGAGACTCCAATTAAATTACAAATGTGACATTTTTAATGTGAGCGAAACTTTCATTTTTCCTTACTTTACATAACAAAGTTATATATCAAACCTTTTTGTTTTCACGCGACATTTTTTACTTTAACAAACCAATAATGACAAATGTTTTTTTTTTTCTTTCTATTTCCTGAAACTTGAGTTAAATTTTACCCGTTACAGATATTCCCTGTTCTTCAATGGTGTTTGGGTT
>Ga0214542_1012657_pt1 | contig 10694 bp, 14 predicted proteins | sample CNSS1metaG_FD_160096 | JGI IMG/M metagenome (GOLD analysis project Ga0214542, IMG submission 160096) | Root nodule microbial communities from cowpea collected in UCLA plant growth center, Los Angeles, California, USA - CNSS1 | ecosystem: Host-associated > Plants > Roots > Nodule | place: USA...
CAGATTTTACAGCACTCTTCAAGGCTATTGTGTGCCTCTTTTCTCCATCCTCTTCTTCCTTGAGTCTTCCAAGCTCTAGTTCATGTTCCCTTAGTTTCCCAAAGAGTGTGGCTATGTTCATGCTAGTAAGATCTCTGGATTTTGAAATTGCAGTGACTTTGGGCTGCCATGTCCTATTTAAGCTCTTCAAAATTTTGATATTGAGTTCCTCGTCAAAAGTCTTGCCGAGAGCTAGGAGATGATTTACTATATGTGTAAATCTTTTATGCACATCACAAATGCTTTCTCCAGACTATCCTGAACATCTCATACTCTTGAATGAAAGTGTTCTTCCTTGCCCTTTTAACTTCATTCGTGCCCTCATGGGTTACTTCCTAGACATCTCACATTTCTTTGGCTGATTCACACACAGATACCCTGTAAAATTCATCCAAAGTTAGTGCAGAAAATATAATATTTTTGGCTCTAACATCATAGTGTGCCCTCTTATTTTCATCAAGAGTCCACTGTGAGAACTCTTGAGGAACAATTTTTCCTTCCACTATCTTAATTGGTTTAAAAGGTCCATTCACCATAGCATCCCATACCCATTTGTCCACTGATTCAAGAAAAATTTTCATTCTAATTTTCCAAAAAGGGTAGTTTTCACCAGCAAACAGAGGTGGCATGTTGATGGATGCCCCTTCAATAAAGGTTTGAGATGTATTAGACATATCAGGATCTTTCTAATCGATTATCGTGCGATTAACCAGCTCTGGTGCCAATTTTTAAAAAACATATCTGTCTAATAGCTCAACCCAGAAAGGGATCTGAATTGATTAATGAGTCTTTCACTTGTTTAAGTTGAATCTTGAAAGATTCTTTAAGTTGAATTGATTAATGAGTCTTTAATTTCGCAGTTCTGTGTTAATGGACTGTTTAAGGCAATTAAGAAAGATTGTAAGAGAAGAGAAAAACCAAGACACAACAGTTTATACTGGTTCGATTCAGAAAGAATCTACGTCCAGTCTTCTCCTAAGTAAACCTACTAAGGAGGATTCCACTAATACAATTAGGATCCAAGAATTACAAGAACACCTATATAATTCTAGAACCTGAAACCCAAGAACTTGATCTACCAATCAAGAACTCCCCCTAGGAGCAAGGCATCCACGCAATTGCACCTAGGCCTACACTTCACACAATGAAGCAACTGTAATCAGAGATATAATCAAAATAAACAAGAAACGAATACACCTATGTTGTGCAAATTTGTCAATTTGCTCCTAGATTCAAGCTAGACCCATCAAGGTAGAATCAACCATCAATCTCCTTGAATCTTCACTTGAATGATCTTCCAGAATGCTCAAGAACTCTGTGTCTCTCAGGGGGCTGTTTCTCATAATGAATTTCAGTGATTTGTAAATTTTCTCTCTTACTAAAACCGATTTCAGAAAACAACTTTTATACCGAGTTCCAGAAGTAGCCAGCTAGACCCATGAAACTTCGAATCTTCGTCACTGACTTGGGACACTCCCACTGTACCACAACCTCCACCTTAGCTGGATCCACAATTATACCCTGAGCTGATATTACGTGCCCCATGAACTGCACCTCTCTCATCCAGAAGTCACACTTCGACAACTTGGCAAACAACTGCTTCTCCCTCAAAATACCAAGCACTATCGTCAGATGCTCGGCATGCTCCTCATGCGTCCTGGAGTAAATGATTATGTCGTCTATAAAGACCACGACAAACTTATCTAGAATCGGGGGGAAGATCCTGTTCATATAATCCATGAACAAGGCTGAAGCATTGGTCACAGCAAACGGCATAACCATATACTCGTAGTGCCCATACCTGGATCTAAAAGTAGTCTTCTCCACATCCTCTGCTTTCACCAGAATCTGGTGATAACCCGACTAGAGGTCAATCTTGGAGAACACCGACGCCCCATGTAGTTGATCCATCAAATCATCTATTCTTGGCAAGGAATACTTTTTTTGATAGTCAGCTTATTTAGTTGCCTATAATCCACACACAATCTCGAGCCGCCATCTTTCTTCTTTACCAACAAAACTGGCGCTCCCTACGGCGACGCACTTGGCCATATAAACTACTTCTCAAGCAATTCCTCTATTTGCTTCTTTAGCTCCGCCAACTCCGCAAGAGCCATCCGATAAGGGGCTATCGACACGGGGCCCGCTCCTGGTACCAAGTTTATGGAGAACTCGACCTCTCTCTTTGGAGATAAACCTGGTACCTCTTCAGGGAACACATCTTCAAATTCCCTGACCACCGGTATCACTGTTATCCTTTCTTCCTTCTCAACCTCTATCCTGTCAAAGATCATATAGCACTGCGCACCGTCCTGGATTTCTTTCATAACCCCATGGGAAAAGAACAACTTAGGCTCCTCTGAGTTGGAGAACAACAACTTCTTCTCTCTGTAGTCGTTGAGAACGTGATTGGCGGAGAGCCAATCCATCCCCAAGATCACATCTAGCCCTTACAGAGGAAGGCATATAAGATTGACTTTGTATACGCGTCCCTCTACCTCAACTGGACATCTAGCACACACAGTAGAAGTCCTAACCAACTCAAATGTCAGAGTATATACCACGAGATCAAACTGTAGTTCACACACCGGCAGACCCAACTCCCGCACACACGACTCTGACACAAAAGAGTGTGTCGCTCCAGAATAAAAAAGAACACAACAAGCCTTGCCATAAATCACACAACAACCAATGACGAGGTTACCTGCACCCGCTGCCTCTAACCCAGTCATCGCATAAACCTTGCTTGTAGCTTGAGGCCTGCCGCCTCCCCTCCTCTGCTGAGTCTGGCTCGGAGTTTGTGATGAAGGTCGTGCCATTGCCCTCCTTAAAGTAGGACAATCCCTGCCAAAGTGGCCCTCCCTGCCACAATGGTTGCACCTGCGGAACCCGGATAGCTGCGGGCAAAAACTCTTTACATGCGGTCCTGCACAATGATGGCACTAGATCCTGCTACGCGGGGAAGAAAAGCCTCTAGACCCCCATGGTTGTGGATGAGGCCTGGCATAAGGCTTCTTCTTCTCTTTAACTCTCGGCCTCAACTCAGATGGTCCGCTAACCCTCTGTTGTGGCTGATGTTGGACCTCAACCTCCATTTTCATTCTCTCCATAACCTGGCCTTTTCCATCAAGGCAGCGAAGTCCTTGATGGAAAGTGGGGCTACCATCAAGCGAAAGTCTCCTCGGAGACCATTCTCAAACTTCCTGCAGCCCCATTCCTCATCGAGCGGCATGGTATAGAAGCGTCCCAGATGCTGGAACCTCTCTGCATACTCTGCTACAGACTTGTTTCCCTACGTCAGCTGGAAGAATTCCACCTCCTTTGCGTATCTCACGCTGTCTGGGAAGTACTCAGATAAAAGCCTCCTCTTGAAGGCCTCCTAGGTGATTTCCTCCTGCCTTTCTTCCATAACCAGCCTCATGCTGGCCCACCAATGCTCAACCTCTCCTGTGAGCATGTAGACAGTGAAAGCAAGCCTGCTCTCATTGGGGCATCTCTTGGCATCGAAGATGCGCTCCATATCCTTCATTCATTGGTCTTCCTGGTCGGGCATCTCTTCCAAACTCCATTCAGGGGGTGGAGGTTGGGGATGAGGACCATACGTCGAGGCACCGACAACATTCTCCCCTAACTGGCGGAGAGCATCCATATGCTGCCTTTGGGCAGCCTCAACAGCCTGTCTTGCAGCCTCCATCGGCTATATCACCAGGCGTTGTTGTCCAAGAGAGGCCTCTTGGCGTTGCATAGCCGCCTCATTCTGTTGCAACATGGCATTGCTCTGTTGCGTCAAGGCTACAGCCATAGCCTCGATCGCCCTAGCCAGATCTTGCCCATCGCCTTGTGGGGGTGGAGGAGGAGCTATACAAGGGGGTGCCATAACACTGGACACACAGAAAGAACCATTAGAAACTTGGTTAAGCTAGAAACTCATCTAAACACGACAAGAAGGGCACAACGAAAGCTAAGCAAACACATAACCCACAAAAACTAAGGAACGAAGGCTTTGATACCATAAAAATGAGACATCCCATTTAAATAGATTAATCTGCTAAGTAAAACATCTCATATTTATAATAACGAAGAGCAAAGCTAATAGATGAAAAACCATAATCAAGGAATGCGCTTTTACAGTCATCCATAGGAGTACTTGAAAGGAATCCTAGGCATACAACCATGCCAGAACCAAAACAGAATCTAAAGATTCAACAATTATGCAAAACAAAGGCTCCTAAAGCAAGGAATTACAAAGGCACTAGGGCCATAAAATTGCTTCCGAGGGCCACAACAACAGACCCACTAAGCTACACCGCTACCACCATCAGGCCTACCTCCAGAAGTATTTCCATCTGCTCCTACCATAAGTTGATAATCGTAAAAGAGAAATCAAAACAAGGGCACCCACAAAAAGGAAAGGGTGAGCTTATTATGAAATAACTTCGACATACTACAACAGGCAATAATTTAAAACAATCCCAAACAGGCAACACAGAAGGTACAAATCATGTTATAGTAAGCAAACAAGACACTATTACTCAATTATCCGGATACATATACTAAGATCGGATTCACTGGACGCTTGCACTTGTGGTGGCCTCTACTGCTCTGCAGAGCCATTGCCAATGGGTTTCACCCTACCACACACAAGGTTAGCCTTTAAGCGTCTAAGGCCATTATCTTGCTACACACTAGGGCCTCCCGCTACTCTCACCACTTGGGTCAGTTTGCTTTACATGAGACTCACTGACCCTTTAGAGTTTCGGGATGCGGTCCTTACTTAAATCCATATCTTAATATATACACTACACACCACCATGAGATCTCCCCACGAGACTCATGGAATTACGCCTATCACATACAAATTTCATGTCTCTTATACCATAACCACCAGCTTTATTTCATACATCTAATTCTCATGCCACATTTACACCATCCAATAGTTTCAAGCCATACCTTAATCCAATCATGCCACTTTCATTTCATACAACTTCAATAACACATGCATACTCATAATAACATTCAACCACAACAATAACAGGGAATAAAAGTGAAATTTCGCATTGTTCTCGCTTAGGCTAAATGCCTTCGCCTAGGCGACCTCAATGATCCCGCCTAAGCTAGGCATTCTCGCCTGAGCGAGACTTGAAACAGAAGCACTGTGAGCACTCTATGCATCCTTGCCTAAGCGGACCCATCTCGCCTGGGCGAGACTGCCCTTCGCCAAAAATGCAGGTCCCTCGCTTGGACGAGAACGCGAGCACAGTACATCAGGTTTTCCTCGACAACTCGCTTGGGCGAGTCACTCTCGCCTGAGCGAGACGATGCGTCGCTCAAAGCAGGAGCCCTCCGCTTGAGCAAGACACTCGAGTAGAACCTGGGCGAGTCTCAAACACTCTCGCCTAGGCGAGACGAGCTCGCTTAGGCGAGAATGACAGTACTCGCAACTGTTTCACGCATGCAGCAGGAACACACACTCAAGAGACATACAAAATGCAAGCAAGACAATTTTCATTCCATCCAAAACATCATTTAGCATCCAAAAGCATTCAACAAACCAAAAACAAGGAGAAATACTTTAAATAGTTAAAATACTAGCTTCCCTTACCTTTTTAGGCGCAAGAGAATGGAGCAGTAACACAGAGAATGTAACCCAGGCACAACAGCTCCATGAGCTAAGATAGTGAGCTGAAACAGAAATCCCAGGACCCAAAACGAGTATAAGAAGATGAACTCTAACGCAACTAAAGCACCCAACTAGAAAGGGAAAGGAAGGCTATGGCAGCCTTGAGGAGTAACCTACTCGGAGACAGAACCGCTGTATCTAGCTCGAAGATGAAACAATCTATGTGCCCTAGCAGAGCTCTATCTGGAGTCTTGGAGGTTTGAGAGAGGGAGACAACTTCTGAAAAAGGAGACAAGTGGAACTGTGAGTAGCTGGAAGGGGTATTGGGGTCCCTTTTTGGGCTGGCCTTGGGCCTATGAAAAGACCAGGCCCAATAAAAAATATAAGTGGGAAAAAGGGGCCTCACAAATTCTATTATAAGATTTTTAAATTTTCTATTTTTTTAATATTTCTCCCTTGAGATTTTTAGAAAACTTGATGTTATTAATATTTTTTCTTATCTTCTTTCTATATCACAATATTTCAATTAAAATAATTTAAATTTTTATCCAATAAAATAAAAAAAGTAACTTTTTTATTTTTATTTTTTAGTTTAAAATATTTTTAAAATATTTATCTATTTTTAAATATTTCTCATTTTTGAAATATAATTATACTATAAGTTTTTTAGTTAATTCTATTTTTTAAATTTTAGAAAATGATACTTTAGTAATATTTTATTAACTTTTTTTTTCTATAGCACAAGATTTCAATTAAAAATCAATTAAAAGTTATCAAATTGTGATTTTAAGATAAAAGATTTTCTTTTTCTTTCAAGATATAACAAGTTATTCTTTTAAAGATGTAAAAAGATAAAAGATATAACTAGAACATAAAATTCAATCAATGTAATGCAATAACGTCAAGTAATAAACATTGAAAAATTAAATTAAATGATACATCCAATTTGGTATATTTTATTTTATTTTATGAATAAGTTTTATATATTATGATTACCACAACCATTATTATAATAACATTTTATTCTATAATAGTTTCTTAATTATTAATAAAATTACAAATTATTTTGAAGTAATAAAAAATAAAAATTTAAATGAAATGATACACCATTTTGTTCTTTTTTAACAATTGAAAAGAATGTGTTATAATCTAACTTACCACAATTGAAGTACAATTAGGTTAAAAAATTATTGACGTAGCCTAACAATGAACAAATCAAATATAGCATTTTAAAAACTAATATATACGCTTAACCACCTCTACAGTAATTTCTTTTAAATAAGTAATTAGGACTTTCTTGTAGTACAATATTTCAATTAGAAAACTTAAAATGTTTTCAATTAAATAACTTTGAAAATGCTTATGTATTTTTTAATTTTTTCTCATTTTTTAATATAATTCTATTATAAGATTTTTAAATTTTCTATCTTTTTAATGTTTCTTTCTTAAGATTTTTAGAAAACTTGATGTTATTAATATTTTTTCTTATCTTGTTTCTATATCACAAGATTTCAATTAAAACAATAAAATAAAAAAAGTAACTTTTTTATTTTTATTTTTTAGTTTAAAATATTTTTGTCCCAACCATACCTAGGTACACGGCACCAGACACACCCGCTGACCGCCTACCTTAAAAGAGTCCCCCCTGGTTCATATGCCATCCAGCAAACCTAATGACCACCCACATTACCTCCCGCTCTGAAGGATCCCACCCCCTAGTATACAGCCTCTAGCAAAGCCTCAAAGCCGCTTACTCTACAATGGTCTCAATAGCCGCATACATCATACCAAACACCCTCCCTAAAGAACACGACCCTCAGCAAAACCTGTGGCCGCACACATTACAACAGACAACCCCCCGAAGTACGCGGCCTTTAACGACCCTCCTGATAGCCGCCTACCCAGCACTAAGGGTATCCCTCCCAAAGACAGTCCAGATTTGTGGCGTAGCCACTCCGACTAACAAGATGAGATCATCCACCCATAGAGACCCTCATGACCGAGTACCGAATACCGCCAACCCCTGAAGGACCTCTTGGTAATTTCTCCCCTCAGCATTGGATCCAAGAATAGCCAAAAAGGGGATATTGGGCCCAAAGGCCCATCCCAGGTAGGACCCACAGGTAAAAAAGGTATAAATAGCACATTGTTCCATGCATTGATTACGCATTAATTATTCTGATACTCTGACATCACATCACCAGTGCTGACTTAGGCATTGGAGTGTCTTTTGCAGGTCCCATGCTCCGCCCTCGGATTCTCTTGGAAGCAATAGAAGAACAGTCCGAGATCAGCCGTCCGAAGCCCTCAAGTGATTTGTCGATTACAACCTTCGGTCCCGTAAGAACATTTGGCGCCCACCGTGGGGCCGAAGAGTACTTCACAGATCCAAAACAACATCCCCTAGAGACAAGATGGTTTCCACGAGAAGCAGGACAGCGGATGTCCCTCCCGTGGTTCCCACTGCTGAAGTTGGGGACCCCGGACCAGCATCAGAGATTTCCCGCATTTTGGAGGCCTAAGCCAGGATGCAACAAGAGTTCGCAGAATACAAGAAGAGGAACGCAGACGAGATGGAAGCATTGAGAGAGGAAAACTCCCGCCTTAGGCAGAAGATAGAAGCGGACCAAGCAGTTGGGGAACCCTACCAACCCCGATCGAGGGCTGATGTTCCCCCTCACTCAAGGGTCGATGCTCGTCCCCATTCAAGAGCTGATATCCACCCGACTGAGGACGAAAGCGAATACAAACCCACCGGGCCTACGACGGGCGGTAACTACAGCTCCTTCGCCTCGAGGAGGAACCGTCGCCACCCCTTCATAGACGGAATCACAGAAACCCCTCTGCCCCATAAATGGAAGGCACCCACTGTCACATACGATGGCACAACGGATCCAGACGAGTTTGTATCTATCTATACCAGCAGGTAGGACTATATTCCACGGACGACGCCGTGTTATGTAAGTCGTTCTCAGTGGCCCTCAGAGGATTAGCTCTGGAATGGTTCATGAGCCTCCCCCCATACACCATCGACTCCTTCACTACACTCACCACTACCTTCACCACCCAATTCGACACAAGTCGTCACCATGACCTCACCACAATCGCTCTCCTCAACCTCAAACAAGAAGAGGGAGAACCCCTCCGGGTTTTCATCGACAGATTTTGCGCCATCGCCATGAAAATCAAGGACCTTACCCCCAATCTCATCTTAATGTATATGATGACCTCCCTCAAGCCAGGGCCCTTCGCTGATGAGTTGGCAATGCGCCCCCTGAGCATGCAAGAGCTTAGGAGAAGAGAGGCCATGTTTATCAGAGTCAAACACATGAGACGATACCAAAGCAACGCTCAGACCCCCCCGGCGCGAGCTGACACCAGGAGGCCTAACAAAGAACCTCCCCCGCTCGAACAGAACCGTCCTGTGGAGCGAAGGCCCGTTAAGTTCTCCAACTACGCTCCCTTGAATGCACCCAGATCTCGCATACTGGACGAGGTCCTGCAGGCAGAACTCATCCCCCCACCCTGAAAGTACCAAAACCCACCTAACGCGGACCTGAGCAAGTATTGCCATTACCATCGCAACAATGGCCATATAACTGATGAATGCGATACCCTGCGGGACAATATAGAAGAGCTCGTGCGAGCCGGGCATCTCAAACATTACGTAAGACCACCCTTGCGCGGAACAATCAACACAATATCTGGAGAGTTCGCAGGAGGAGGGAGGTCGTCCTCCTCCAGAAAGAAGCACCTAAGAGCTGTCCAATTAGTACACGCTATATCCAACAGAACGATAAGAAGAATGTCGCCCATCACATTCTCAGACTCAGACTTTCAAGGCACAGACCCCAACCAGGACGACCCTATGGTCATAACTATAGAAGTAGAAAACTTTGCAGTCAAAAAGTACTCATTTTATCAAGGGAGCTCCGTAGATATCGTATACTGGAAAACCTTCAACAAGTTACAGATACCCCTAGCTGACCTCACCCCCCATGACGAACCCATATACGGATTCTCCGACGAAAGGGTTCCAACCAAAGGCTACATCGACCTCCACACAACTTTCGGAGAAGGTAAGCAAACGAAGACCATACCCATCCGCTACCTAGTCGTTGATGTCCACACATCCTACAACATACTTCTGGGGAGACCATCCATCAACACCTTGGGAGCCATCGTATGCACTCCACACCTCGCCATGAAATTCCCATCCCTGCAAGGCGACATAATCACAGTGCACGGCGACCAGCGCGCCGCCAGGGAATGCTACATGGCAAGCCTGAAACTTCCCCACCCGCCCTTGACAACCCACAACATCGAGCAATCCCGAGCAGGAACAGCCTTAGCAGGAGACGATCTCGATCCCAGAATAAACTCCGAAGCCCGAGTCGAGCCCGTTAGGGACATAAGGCAACTCTCGCTAGCACAGCAGAATCGATTCCTTCAGATTGGAACCACCTTTCCCGATGGAGAGGAGCGCCACATTGAACAAGTTCTTAAACGGAACGCCAACCTTTTCGCCTGGTCCGCAGCAGACCTCCCCGGTGTACACCCAAGGTGGCCTCCCACAAGTTATCTGTTTTCCCCAACGCAAAACCTGTCTCCCAGAAGAAGAGGAAACTCGGCGAAAGTAGAAGACAAGCAGCCATAGCAGAAGCCAACAAGCTAAAACAGGTCGAATTCGTTGGTGAAGCCCAGTACATAACCTGGCTGGCAAACGTGGTACTAGTAAAGAAATCCAGCGGCACGGGATGCCTACCCACTACCCAGCATCGACAGACTAGTCGATGGAGCTGCAAGACACGCGGTACTATGTTTCCTAGATGCATATTGATGCTATAATCAGATACCCATGGCCGATGAAGACAAGCTCAAAACCGCTTTTATCATAGAGGAGGCCAACCTTTTTGATGAGTTCAAATTTTTGCCCTCATTTAATATTTAAATTTGGGGATTTAATTGAATTTTCTGTGCTTAAAGATTGATTTAATTAGGATTTGTGATTATTGGATTTATTGAGTAAGTTTGG
>Ga0214542_1012666_pt1 | contig 10684 bp, 5 predicted proteins | sample CNSS1metaG_FD_160096 | JGI IMG/M metagenome (GOLD analysis project Ga0214542, IMG submission 160096) | Root nodule microbial communities from cowpea collected in UCLA plant growth center, Los Angeles, California, USA - CNSS1 | ecosystem: Host-associated > Plants > Roots > Nodule | place: USA...
TATTTATATATATCTATATATATATATATATATATATATATATGTTTTGTTTACTTTATTTTTTATATCATATATTAAAACATAATACTTTGAAATAAATTAAATTATAAAAAATTAATCTTTTAACAAAAGAAATAGGTCATCATTTGAACCGTGCACATCATATGGGCCAGCATAACCAATAACGGCCCAATACTTCAAGCAACATCAACATTTTTCTTATGGGCCGACCTGACTTGAACTTGATGAGAATGTGCAGGTAGCATCTTCTAGTTTGAAGTATCTTTTTCTTGTATTAATATAGGCTAGCATATTCTCTTTGAGCAACAATTAGGCCAACTAACGTGTAGTTAGTACCCAACATCATCTTTGGGCCCTTTGATTCCTATTTTGGAATAATAATATGAAGTTGGGATTTTGTGTATCTTACTTCAATCACCCATTCATTTATTTTCAACGCCTCTTTATGAAAAAAAAATCACGTGGAAGAGTGAAAAATATAATGGGAATAGATCAAGAGCTAGTTTTGAAGGATGAAGCTAACATGGTGAATGATGTAGTGGACCATTATCAAGTACTTGAGTACTTGTTCGTGTATTCCCTGTAAGGCCCAGTAAATTTGTTTTCCTTTTTTGCACTAAATTAAAAGGGTTGCCCTAATGTAATGGGCCTAAGGGCTGGCCCATTGGGGATTCAGACCCTAATCTGCCATAATTTCATCTTTTCACTCACTTTGTAGAAACCCGTCTCCTTGCCTCTTTTGAGTAGCCGCCACTCTCTGCTAGGGTTAGCCGTCAACCTTCCTCGAGCTAGCTCAAGTCAAGTTTCCGCTCCACGTAAGTCACTCCTTAGCTCCTGGTTCCCCTTTTCCGAGCCTATGTCCATTGTTTACCGTTAGGATTTGATAATAACTCGTCCCTTTTTCTGTTTTACTGTTCGTGAAGCTAAGGTTCGCCCTTTCTTTTGAGTTACGCTGCTTGTGCTACTGTTTTACCATTTTAATATGTTTGGTGTGTTGATGCGAACCTGTGTATGATAATTTTGAGCCATTGGCGACCTGTTGAGTGTTTGTGCACGAGAGAACAGTGGTGATAACTCGTTTTCTTGCCCAAGCGAGCATGTCTCGCCTAGGCGAGATCAACAGAGGCTCGCCCAAGCTGCTTCACGCGAGCAGTCGCTCAGGCGAGCCACGTTGCTCCTGAGCGAGTATCTCGCCCAAGCGAGAGGGGTCTCGTCTAAGCGAGATCCTGCGTGAGCTACTGTTGCCCTTTTCGAGCCCTCGCCTAGGCGAAGGGGGCTCGCCTGAGCGAGACCCTTCAGCCTGAGCGAGGAGCTGGGCGAGGCAGTGTGAGGTGTGGTTGTTTCCTTGAATCTGGAATGATTAATGCTTGCTTATTGTGTTAAATGCTTGAGACAAATAAATATGCATGAGTGATGTGATGCATGAATTGTGAATAATGGGTTTGGCATGAACTTAACATGTGATCTTAATGAGGAGGTTGGTATTAAAGTGGCATGATAACGAGATGAGTTGGAATGGTATATTCAGGAATGGAGTATGAAACATGAATTGGTATTGATTGAGCTGGAACGTGAAAGGGATTGGCTATAAAGATTGATATAGTGTAAATACATATATGCATGGTAGGTCTTTCTTGATTGAATGAACATGTTCGGTCGATAGTCAATGCATAAATCCTTAAGATCTCTAGGTGGGATCTCAGGATCGTGCTTCAGTGGTCGGGACGTAATTCCATGGCCCCTGTTAGTGGGTGTCCAAGGTGGGGCCCCATCTATATGGTCTGGTAAGGATTCAAGGTAAGGTTGCATCCTGACACTCTAAGGAGTCAGTTAGTCTCACTTAGAGCGGACTGACTCCTGTGGTGAGAGTAGCAGGAGGCCTGAAACTCATTAAGGCTAACCTTGTGTGTGAGGGAATTGATTCATTGTAACACTTGTAACACATAGCTCGGGGGTGAGCAACTCGAGGGTGAGCAAAGGTATCCACCACAAGTGCAAGCATCCGCTGAATCCGACCAGACTATATGTATCCGGATGAGTCGAGTCAGAGCCTAGTGTATTTTTTGAGAAGTCAGAACATGTTTGGATGATATATAAAATGCTTGGACTGTGTAATGGCATGCTGCTATTTGATGAACTGTTTTACTCTAGCTTACCCTGTTTGTTTGTCTGGTTGTCTTGTATGTGGCTATTCTTTTTGCGATGATCATCAATTTATTGATGGGAGCAGATGTGAGAGGTTCTCGCGGTCAACAGGGGAACGGTGACTCCGCTGCAAAGTCCACCTAGGCTGGACTTGATGTTTCTTGTTGGGCTTTTCTTTAGGGTTATGGCCCATGTATCAATTTGGCTTTTGATTTCTTTATGTTCTTCTTAAGCTTTATAACTTGTTTTCCTGTGGCACCATCGTGTGCCTTGAGTTGTAAGGAGTTAAGTTTAAAACTCTAAGACTACGCTATTATGTTACCTCGTGCGACGTTTCCATTAATTATGTTGTTGATTTAATGGGACGTTACATTTATAGTATCAGAGCGGTCATTCCTTAGGTCTGTGGACTTGGATTGTCCACTTAGCTTTCTCTGTGTTTCTCTGAGTGTTTAGTTAAAATCCTGTCTTATCAAGCCTAACCAAGTGATTTTCTGTGTGCCAGTGAACTATGACACCTCATCGTAGGACCTCCCAATCATCTCAAGGCGACGCACCCGATATAGCTAGAGCAATAGAAGCGATGGTAGCTGCTATGACCCAATAGAGCACAACTATAATGCAACAGCACGAGGCATCAATGAAGTGACAGGCGGCATCACTTGAGCAGCAACAAGTAGTGATGCAACAGATGGAGGCTGCAAGAGTGGCCGCCAAGGATGCACATAGGCAGCATATGGAAGCACTCCGCCAGCTAGAGGAGACTAGGACAGCCGCACCTGCCTTTGGTCCCGAGCCACAACCTACAGTCAGGGAGTGGAGTTTAGAAGATTTTTTGAAGCACCACCCAACGAAGTTTTATGGGAAGACTAGTCTTGATGCCGCGAACCAATGGCTGAAGGACCTGGAGGGCATCCATGATGCGAAGATGTGCCCCATAGAGAACAGGTTGGTGTTCTTCGTGTATATGCTCACGGGAGAGGCGAAGCATTGGTGGATCAACATCAAATCCATCCTAGAGTAGAGAGATGAGCCAGTGACATGAGAGGCATTCAAGGAGAGATTCCTCTCTGAGTATTTTCCAAACAACATCCGGTGTGCCAAGGAGGTAGAATTCCTCTAGTTGACCAAGGGAAGGAAAACCGTAACAGAGTATGTTGAGAGATTCAAGCACCTTGGCTGCTTTTATACACTGCCACTTGATGAGGAGTGAAGATGCCGTAAGTTCGAGAATGGTCTTCGCGATGATATCCGCTTGATGGTGGCTCTCTTGTCCATCAAGGATTTCGCTGCTCTGGTGGAGAAGGCCAGGGTTATGAAGAAGATGAAGCGTGAGGTGGAAGGTTAGGGCCCACAGCAGCCATAGCAACTATAGAGGATTGGTGGACCATCTGAGTCCAAACCCAGACATGAGAAGCTGAGGATGCCATATGACAGACCTCACCATCGGCCTCAGGGGTCTAGGAGTTTCCCTCCCCAGCAGGGACGAGTACAATGTTATATATGTGGAGGCCCTCACCTGAAGAACGCCTACCCGCATATGAAGGGTTATCGTCGGTGCAACAACTATGGCAAGGAAGGCCACTTTGGGAAGGATTGCCCAAACCTGGCTAGGGCAGCGACACGCCCTCCAGTTCAGACTCCTCACCAGTATCAACGGAGGGACTGAGGCAATAGGCCTCAGGCGACGGGCAGAGTCTACGCTATGATAGGAGCAGAGGCTGCAAGCTCAGGTCACCTTGTTATGGGTTATTGTGGGATTTTTGGGATGAGATGTTGTGTGTTATATGATTCTAGAGCGACACACTCCTTTGTGTCAAATGCTTGTGTGGAACGTTTTGGTCTGTCGGTGTGCGAGCTACAGTGTGAGCTTGCAGTGTCTACTCCGGCATCGGGTTTGGTCAAGACGTCGCCCTTGTGTGGTAGGTGTCTAGTAGAAGTAGAGGGACGCAGGTACAAGGTGAATTTGATCTACCTACCTCTACAGGAGTTGGAAGTGATCTTGGGGATGGACTAGCTCTCTACCAATCATATTCTTATAGATATTCGAGAGAAAAAGCTGCTTTTCCACAACTCAGAGGAGCCTGAGTTCTTAACATCTCAAGGGGTTGTGAAGGAACTACAAGGGGGTGCACAGTGTTACATAATCTTCATACACCTAGGGGTGGAGAAAGAGGAAAGGACGTCAGTTATACTAGTCGTGCATGAGTTTGAGGATGTATTTCCGGACGAGGTGTCAGGGTTGCTTCCCCATAGAGAGGTGGAGTTCTCTATCGATCTAGTACCAGGAACTGGCCCGGTATCGATGGCTCCATACCGTATGGCTCTGTTGGAGTTGGTGGAACTCAAGAAACAGATTGAGGAGCTAATGGAGAAGCAGTTCATCCGACCCAGTACCTCGCCTTGGGGAGCACCAGTATTGTTGGTGAAGAAGAAAAATGGGAGTTCACGTCTGTGTATGGACTATAGGCAGTTGAACAAGATGACAATCAAGAACAAGTACCCTCTCCCGAGGATTGATGACTTGATGGATCAGCTGCATGGGTCATCAGTGTTCTTGAAGATAGATTTACGGTCGGGATACCACCAGATTTTGGTGAAGGCGAATGACGTACAGAAGACTGCCTTCCGGTCACGGTATGGACATTATGAGTACGTGGTGATGCCGTTTGGTGTGACCAATGCCCCGACAATATTCATGGAATATATGAACAAGATCCTTAGACCGTTCCTAGATAAGTTTATTGTTGTCTTCATTGACGACATCCTTATCTATTCCAAGACTCGAGAGGAACACACAGAACACTTGAGGTTGGTGCTTAGTGTCTTGAGGGAGAAGCAATTATATGTCAAGCTATCTAAGTGCGAGTTCTGGATGGACGAGGTTCAATTTTTGGGACATGTGATATCTGCACAAGGTATAACTGTGGATCCAGCAAAAGTTGAGGCAGTGGTAAAGTAGGAAAGTCCCAAGTCTGCAACAGAGATAAGAAGATTTATGGGTCTAGCTGGCTACTATAGGAGATTCATAGAAGGGTTCTCCAATAAAATTCTATAAGGTGTCAAATTTGGTTTGAAATTTCGAATTCATTTGTCAAATTCACTACTTACTATTTATTAGTCATGTATGACTTGCTCGCATACTAACCTAACATTCATATAACGTTGTGTTGTTAGCTTGTCAATATATATGGTGAGAGGTAATGTAGTTAACAATTGTTATATGTTTATCTTGAATGTTGTGTTTGGGGAAGATGATTCCTTGATATGAATGAATGTGTTAGCATGTATTGTGTGTGTTAATACTACCCTATGATGATTACGGTGATGGTTAAACATGAGATGAAAAGTGTGAATATGTGTGAGATGGTGGTTAAGCATGATAATATGTGATAATATGATGAGACATGTATGAAAGTGTATGTCTATGATGAGAGCATGGTGATACTTGTATGAGATGGTGAATATTGTGTTTTATAATAACATGAGCATGATTGTGTTTGCTGCCTTATGGTGCACTATGACTTTGGGATTCTAGTGAAATTTGGGTGGTTCCAATCAAAACCTGTGAGAAGGGTTTTGAGGGGAATACCAAAGGGAAATGAGATGGATGATTCTAGAACTACGAGGATAAGCACTACAAAATAGTTGCATATTAGCTACAAAAAATTTCTTAGCTAATCTATAGTTAATTCTTAGCTAAAACATTTTGCGACAGATTAACTTTAGCTACGAATTAACTATCAAATTGCTACATAATGTTTCATAGCTAAATCCAAGTAGCTAATTAGAGATAGATATAATCTCTCACTATTTCGTAGCTAATTCATCGTTAATCCCTCCCTAATCCCTTGCTAGATGAAGTGAGAAAGTTTTATAATTTCTACCTAATTTGTAGCTACTTTCTCAACTTTTCTTTCACAAATTTGAAGTTAATTTGTCAAAAGACTACTCTTGCTAATTTGTAGTTAATTTGTCGCAATTTTGTTATCGCTGATCCATAGTTAATTTGTCACAAATTTTTACTCGCTCATTCGTAGCTAATTTTTGACAATTATATTTTCGCTAATCCGTAGCTAATTTGTCGCAATTTTGTTCTCTCTAATTTATAACTAATTTGTCGTAATTTTATTAATCTATCAAATATTATGTTGTTAATCGCAATTACTTCATAGTTATTCACTCTTTATTATAAGTCATGTCCATAATCTTGTGCCTATAATGAAAAGGGAGAGAAAGAAAATTAATGATTCAATAAAGTGTCTTAAGAACTCCAATATTTTCACTACGTATTGAAAAAGGAAAGTAGACAATCAATCCTACAATGATTGAAGTATATTCATCAATTATATTAAATAGTACAAAACTACATAAAAGTTCCCACAAGTATATAATAATTTTCGGACACAAAAGCACTAGAAGGTATCAACACAATTAAAACATAAACAAAGTTTTGGATTCTTTGCGGCACATATTCATTCTTGTGTTTTTAAAGCAGACAATAATTCTCTCTTAAAAGATTGCATTTGCTCTTGCATATGTTATTGCATAACTATTTGCATTTCTGCTTATGTTGTCATTTGTACTTTCACTTACTCTTGCAAATTAGATATTTGCGCAGCTAATGTAATGATTTCTTCAGTTGTTGGATTTGGATTTTGAGAAGAGGGACCTTTAACTGTTGAGGACGAAACATGTGGAATAATGCAAAGATCCAAATTGTGACCAATGTCATAGATTCTACCTTCCCTATTTTCCCCACCTGTTTTTATCTAAACATTAAAGTCAATTATAAGATACTTTGATGTGTCTTCCCCATAGTTTTTTAGTCATAACATTTTATCAATCAGTTATGTGAGAGATTTCTTATAGCGAATTTGATAATCTAAATGCATGCACGGAGGATTGTGGGAGCTTTGTTGGAAGGGTGCATTCTTCTTCAACAAGAGAGGGAAAATGAAATGAAACATTGTCCAACTTTGTTGGAGTTTAACATTTACTTTATTCTTTATAAGTTTGTATATATTTTTTATTTAAGGACATAAGTCACTGATAATATTTTTACATTATGTTTTGTATCCGTAGGATTTGAATTTAAAAATCATTTAAAAAAAGTAAATATAGTTTTCTTTATACCAACAAATTGAATAACTTTTTTTAAAATATTTCAAGAAAAAGTAATTTTATTTATTTAAACAAAAATGTATATTACTTTTGAAATGTTTTATATTAATTTAAGGTTATTTATTTGTTATAATTTTAATTGAGAATGACTAGTTGCAAATGAATGTTCTATCAAATTTGTAGTTATTTTGATGTGAATCAGCTACATTTTTATTCTTTCGCTATTTTTCGCAAATTAATGAAAAATATTTTCTCTAGCTAATTTCTCTAGAAAAATAGAGAATTTCTTGTAGTGAAGGTTTATGGTTTAGAGATGCTTGGTTAAGTAATACCAAATGAAGCAACATGTGTAGAGGTGACATGTGATGAACAAGTGTTACTATGGTGGGTCCAACTAGATTTGGTACCCATTAGACGACCTAGGCTAGTAGACGACTTCGGGCTAGTAGACGACTTGGTGATTAGCAAGCTCAGGCTATGAGACAACCTCGTGTATCAGACAACCATGGCAATTAGACACGTGATGGTCCAGTGAAGCACTAGAGGAGGTACCATTAGATGACTAATGGGATAGGCAATTTTAAACTCATACCATGGAGGATTAGAGTCATTGGTGTACGTGTGGACTAGGGGTTGATTAGTCTTAGAGTCGGGGCTAAAACCACCAAGGTAATGAGCAAGAGGCTCAAAGAAGTTAAGTGGTGCCTAGGCTAGGCTGAAACTACCAAGGCACTTGAGTAGTGACTCAAAGGAGGATCTGATGAGTGGTTTGGGTCAATCACACTTACATAGTGATTTCTACTATGACTGAATAGAGCATGGATCTTTAGTCAAAATGCTTCTTGTGTGGGCATGATGAGCATGTTTTGGTGACTATAATTGGGAAATTCCAAGGGGGATTATCCTTTGGTGGTGGTTAAGGGAAAATGTGAATCGGTGTTGAGGGAACTATCCTAACTCGAAGTAGACACCTAGTTTCAACTAGGAAAAAGAGCCTATGGCGTGTGAGTTGTAGGGGGTCTTTGTGGTAATAGTCGTAGCTTGAAAAAGAGTGGAATCGACATATAACATGATTAACATTGTCATAAGGGGTTGGAAGAGTGACCCCTTCCAACCGAGAGGTCTTGTAGAGCCACTGGAAACGTATGAGAAATTTGTTGGCCAATATGGCATGCTTATGACAAGTGCATTGTTCTTGATGAGTTTATATACCCCTAGTCTTCCAGAAGGTGAGTCTGTTTGTACATATAGAGTATACGTGAGATGAGTAGGCCTTACTACTTTAGAGATGGTGGTTCAAGTATAGGCAACCATGCTAAATCATAATAGTTACTATGCATCTAAACACTTTACAAAGGTAGTAACTAAACTAAGTGTTGGATTATTGATCTTTGCTTGTATTTGTGAATTGGTGTCAAACTCCCTTCGTTTTATTGGCACATTGTTATAGTGAGTTCTGACTCTAAAATATTATGTACATATTTTTTGTGTAAGGGTTAGAGCACCGCAAGTGCTTCATTATTTTAAATACACATATATAAATTGTTGATAAAAAAATCAAAGTGTAGTGTTGCATAATGATATGATATGAATAATATGGATGAGTACGTAGAAGTTGTTATATGAATGACCTATGTGTATTAGTATGTTGGTGCCATGACCATGCCTATGCATGCAGGCAGATGATTCTACATGTACAGTGGATGCTTCTTAGTAGTTGTGGTTTGAGGAACTTCTACAGTGTAGAAGAATTTTGTCTATATATTTATTCCTCAAAACTCCTTAATATCTTTTGAACAATGTTTTGTAATTCCTTTTGAAGTTTAATGCATGAGGCATGAATGTTTTGAATGTATACTTAATTATCTACGTTTCCTATAAATTATGACTAATCAGACGATAAGTAAGTTGGGCCTCATTAGACTCGTCCGGTGGGATGTGAGACAGTAGATTGTGCCACTATTCATGTGCAGTTAGACAACCTCCTTGGAGTGAAAATAGGGGTGATGTCACACCACCTCGCGGGGTGTTAAGAGTTTCACCTTGTGGTTAATATTTTTTTGAGTAATAATTTGGTTGTTAAAAAGGGTGTAAGTATTTTTTTTTTCTATCCTTGATCTTGCATAGATTAAGCAGGTATGTCTTGCATAAATGTTTTGAGCCCTTAATAAAAGGATAAGCTTCCTCTAATGGATTGAAAACCCTTTAAACATGTTAAAAAGTTCAGAAATTTGTTAGGTTTGCAAGAAAGATCAATTTAATAGATTAATTTTTCATTTAACCCACTAAATGGTCACTTTTAAGTATTTTAGTTAATGATTTTTTTTTGTGAAAATTCATATGGCTTTTTTTTTGACTTATTAAAATGAATTTTAATGGGCTAAATTTATCATATGTAAAACACAAGGTTTCTCACTATTTTAAAAGACAAATTCCCTTAAAAAATTTAAGTTTGCGTTTTATGAAATATTTTGTGAGAAAGCTTTGCCTATTAAGGAAACACTTCTTGAAGTTGATTGACAATAATCAACGACACTAAGATTATAGATTGGTTATCTTAAATAAATATCATCATTTCTTGTTTTGTACATGTTACATGGTGAAAATTATTCAAGTGATCTTGTTTTGTAATATTTTCTTTTATGTGAAATATTGATCTTGGTGAGTCCATCTTCAAGCTTGTAATCCATGAGCTATTGATGGAGGACTCCATGAGAAGAGTAGGCATGCAAAAGCAAGGTAGAATGATGGTGTGTGGTAGGTCCTCTCATGTGAGGTTAGGCCAACACCCATGAAAGGAAGCTAAAGGAAGCCATTAAGGAGAGTTCAAGCCTAAGTTGATTCACAAAGAGAAAGTAATGTGAAAGCATTTCAACAACATAACTCTACTAAATTCATGAATAGATTTACATGATCTAAGGATATCTATTTATAGGAGAAAAGGAGAGCTAAGGTGTCTAGGTAAAAAGAGGGAAAAATAGTCTAGAATTTTGTAATCTGAGCTACAAAGAGTGCATGTGCAAGGTGTGACTTGCCATCTGATGAAGGATTATGTTGTTTTCTTTTTAAGATTATTGAATATGGTGTGAGTTGATTAAGAAAGCTAAGTGAAATCCCTACTGGACATTAAGATAGCAAGCTATCTAGATGTGAAGGTTCCTTTCACAAAGCTCAAGAGAAGAAGATGATGGATTGATTCAAAACAAAAAGGAAATGGAAAGCACATAAACCATAGAAAACCAAGAACAATTAAAGGAAGAAGAAAATATAAAATGGAAAGGAAAGGAATGGTAAAAATGTGAGAAGCACGCCACTACAAGGCTAGGCTAGAAGCCATGGCAACCTTGAAGATGAGTGGATGTGTGCCGCCACTTGCTATGCAAGATAAGGCTTA
>Ga0214542_1012668_pt1 | contig 10681 bp, 8 predicted proteins | sample CNSS1metaG_FD_160096 | JGI IMG/M metagenome (GOLD analysis project Ga0214542, IMG submission 160096) | Root nodule microbial communities from cowpea collected in UCLA plant growth center, Los Angeles, California, USA - CNSS1 | ecosystem: Host-associated > Plants > Roots > Nodule | place: USA...
TTTCGGCCATTGAGTCATCCATTGATTTCCTGAACATGGCGAATGAAAAAAGTCTCCCTCTTTATGATAAAACTTGGGTGAAGCACACGTTTTCAAGAACAATGGATTCCTTCATTCTGCTCCTCCTTCTCCTGCTTCTTGCTTATCGTATTTTCCGGCATGACAGCAACACCTTCCTTTTCTTCGTTACCGTCACATGCGAATCATGGTTCACTTTCGCTTGGATTCTCGTCATCAACACCAAATGGTCTCCTGCACACACCACAACCTACATAGACCGTCTCTTGCTTCGGTAGTAATGTCATAATAATGATGATGTTTGTCTATAGTTAATACTGTTTGGTCAAGTTGTACTACATATGACCCTGCTTGTTTGTTTTATTACATATATAATAGATGTGTGTTTCCGACAGGGTACCTGAGGCTGAGCTTCCAGCAGTTGACCTATTTGTGACAACTGCAGACCCTGTGCTTGAGCCACCTATCATCACAATCAACACTGTGTTGTCTCTGTTGGCACTTGATTATCCTACCAACAAGTTAGCTTGCTATGTTTCTGATGATGGATGCTCCCCTCTTAACTTCTATGCCCTTCTCCAAGCTTCTAACTTTGCTAAGCTTTGGGTACCCTTTTGTAAGAAGTACAGCATTCAACTCAGAGTGCCCTTCAGATACTTCTCTACCAACACCAATCCTGCAAACAATCAAGATTCACCGGAATTTGTTCAAGAATGGCGAAGACTCAAGGTAACATCATATACTTTCAACTTGGTTTTTTTTTTTTTTATGTATCTAGGGTAAATTTGCTCATATATTACGGAAACGTACAAATCAAAAATGAAGTCGTATGTAGTTATGATAACTTCGGTTAATAATTTGCTCTGAATTAGTACAAAATGTTAACAACGAAGTAGTCACAACTATTTATGACGAATTAACTTTTCTAAATAAATAGATAATGATACTATGTATTTTCTATTTGGATTCTATTTTTTATTTTTTACGTAATTTAGTGTAGATTATTAATTAATATATTATTTTTATTTTAAAGAATAATGATGCACACGTAAAAAAAATAAAGGATAAGAGTAAAAGAAATAGAAATTAAAGAATAATTTTCCTTTATATTCATGAAATAAATCGTTGGGAGTTTTTACGATTTTAATTTTGAAATATTCCTGAGTTGACAGAACAACTTGTTTCATGACCAATAATATTTTTGACTTGTCAATTTTTGTAATATTTAAATAAATTTGTCATATAGAAAATCTTCAACTTGATTTTGTTAACGACCACAAAAGTTCTGTACACAAACCTGGTAATCTCTCACTTTTCATCTTATTGAAGTTGTTGTGTATAATAAATTTAAGACTTTTATAAAAACTTGTTAACAAGCAAACATGCCATGGATTTTGCTTAGAATTTTTAGTTCAAAATTAATTTTAATAAATATTTTTCTTATGCTATAACTGCCAATTACAACTTTTTTCTTTATGGTTTTTAAATGTTATTGTGAGAAGTTATAGTTTTGTAGTCTTCGGGAACATTGTTTTATTTGTTTGTTTTTTAATAATAGTCTTGTTTCAGTTCAATCTTTCCAACATAAAGACAAACAGGTTGACAAATTGACGTAAACTGATCCACATAGCTAAAACAAAATCCAATTTTCCATTTGCAATCACTTGCACTAAATGCCACTGTACAAGTTGCATATGTATGGCAAAATTCTCAAGATAAGGAAAATTGACAATTCAAAAACGTGATAAGGAAAATGAAGTTCTTTCCACTCTACTATAATATTTAAAAGTTAAATATCTTTTTCTTTCTTAAATTATTATTAAAAATTATATTTCATAATATATTAAAATATAATCTCTAGATGTCATTTACTAAAAAAATTATAATAATTTAAGGACGAAAATGTATTAATTTTATTTAAAAATAATAACATAAAAATTACATAGAAAAAACTAGATACAAAGTTTTTATTCTGGAAAACTTTCTTGATGAAAGAATAAAATTATGAGTTGTACATATTAAAAGAAATTCATTTACACAATCATAAAAATAAAACAAGTATGCACTAATTACTCAAAGTAAACCAAATAATAAAATCTATATAAAAAAAAAAAAGATATGCATAATTTAAACTAGCATCATTATTGTGAATAATTTTTCTCTCTAGAGATTTCAAATTAGCATCCAAAACTTGAAAACAAAGAAAAAATATTCATAAACTTGTTGTCCAAAAATATTCGAATCCAACAGTAAAAGAGTTTTTGGGATTAAGTTTTTTGGGTTATTGCTGTGTTGTTATTCTTTTTTGTATTATTAATTTGATATGACACTTATTTATTAGTTTCTTAATTATTTATTTTTATTTTTAATAAAATATTTATTTATTTTATTAAGAAATGATAACTATTTTAAATTCTAATTTCTTCACAAATATTACTTGAATTTATTATTTTTAAGTTAGATTACAGAAATTTAAAATAAATTAAAAAGTATAAACTTATAATATTATAAAATATTTAATTATCTGATATTAATTAATATATCTTCAATAATTAGTTATGTTATTTCAAAACTTCATCCAACGTTATATCTGTTTGTCTTTTGTTTGCAGAATGAGTATGAGGACCTCTGCAGTAAAATTATGAATGCAGCACAAGATTCCATTCCACTTATAGGAGAATTTGCCATCTTCTCTGATACACAGCTTAAAAACCATCCAACCATAATTAAGGTACATCATAAATTATTGCACTTAACAACATAAATATATGTACTTCTCTTTTCCTATTCTGTCAATTCGTTTTCCTTATATATTTCAAACAAAATTAGATTTGATGAAATTATTATATTTCAATAAAATATTAATTTTTATTTAAATTTCTCTTAAATTATTTTTTTCTTATGCAATATAATATAATCACTGAAAAATAAAACTATTATAGCAAAACTGTTTTAACATATTACAATAATATACAGCTAAATACGTGTTAAACGTACTTTCTAAGCTACAGTGGTGCAATAGATAATGGATTGGCGGTCTGAAATATTGCAAATCTCGTTATTTTAATTTTTTTCACTAAAAAATGTGATGATAACTGAGTTTTCGTTTACTATGTTAAAAGTGTTGAAAATCAATCTGATCTCATGATTCATGAATATCATACATCATATATGATACATATTTGATCAATATATTTATAAATATAGTAAATATATTATTGTTATTGTGTGAATTTAAATTAAAATTATATATTAAAGTTGTCGACCTAAAAAGTTATAAATTATTTTCATCATGAAAGTAATACTATTTTATAAATTAGATACTTCATTGATAAGTATCGATAAATTATCCTAAAGTATTAAATACGGATTTGTTATGGATATGTGACCCAAATTAAAGTATTGATTAGGAATGTCAACATGACGGGTAGGGAGTAGGGTACGGGTATAACTCTCCCATATCTTGCCCGCTGAATAAATATCTGTTTCGTACCCGTACCTATATCCATGCGGGTATTCGTTATGCAGGTATCTGCATTTTTTTTAATCCACGGATATCTATGGGTATATGAGTATTTACAAAAGAATAATTAATATTTAACAACATATTTTAATTATAAATTTAACTAAAAATACAATGCATAACATTCATAAATTTCAAATAAAGTGCACATAATCCATTTAAATAGTGTTGAATGACAGTTTACAAATAATTAGATATTTTTTAAAACCAATTAGTAAAAAAACTCATTCAAAATGGATGTGTTAATGTTTTAATCATGTTTCTTTATTTATTTTTTAAATTTAAATTATAGTATGAGTTTTCACGGGTATAGATACTATGATACATGTACCTGTCTCATTAACATGCTGATATAAAAAATACTCATATCTGTTACCCGCGGGTGTCTATTTTTAATATTCATTTCCTACCCTTACGGGTTTTATCTGCAGATATATGTGGGTACAGATTTTTTTGACATCCATTAATGCTTCATATATCTGATCCAAAAATAATAATTAAAAATCGATCTAACAAATGTTAAATTAATTAATATTTTCTTAATTTGTTGGGTTTACTTTTTCTTCAACCAAATAATTTGTATTTAATTTAAATAAAAATAAACTGTTTATTTATTTAAATATAATCGTCTTTTTAAAAATTTAGTAATTAATAGAAATATATGCTAGGAATTTAAGACGAGTTGGAAATTTTATATTGGTAAAAATGTGTAAAATTATTAATATATAACTAGAAAGACACAAAAATTTATTATATTAAATTTTAAGTTGAAAGTGATATTTGAGTCTCTTACATGAGTTTATCTATGATCCTCTGATATCAAATATTTCCAAATTCTCCTCTCGAAGAAAAAAATCTTAATAGTATTAGAGTTAATGATTCATTTTGACTATAGTTGATTAGTTGATTAATATATGAGTAAAAAATATATAAAATCGTTGTCTTATAATTTTGAATTGAAATACATTGATTTTTCTCTTAAAAAAAACTAACGATATGATTTGTTGCTTTATTGCTATTTTATTTATACTACATTTATAGTTATAAAAAGTTTAATATTAATTTTATGTTCTACCTTTTAGTTATAAGATTATATAATTTATTTGTAAATATAAAATAAATATAATTATTATTATAAAGTAAACTCATATTTTATGCGTTTATTCCACCATTTTTATTATTAAATGTTTAATAATTCTTTTACAAATATTTATTTTAATATTTTTAAAAGCTTAACAATTGTACATTAGTAAAAAGAAATCATAAAAGCTCATCTAAATCGAACTATAAAATATTAATTTGAACTTGACATTAAATTAGAATAAAATTAAACTCAAAGATATTTGATTTTTATATTTTGTTTCGATGATATCATATGGGTAAAGGTTTACTTCACTTCCTGATACAGCTTTAAAAGTAGGAAAATGATTTTTTATTATTAAATTTTGATAACTTTTTCTTATAATTTTAGGTATCATCTTTTAAGTGTATTTTTATTTTTTCTTTTTTCTCATTCACAATATCTCAAAACTATTTAGAAAATGACATCTCATATTATAAGAGAAAGTTGTCAAAATTTAGTAGTTAAAGTATCATTTTCTTCCAAAGAAATAGTTTTGCAGTGTTGTCATGTAACATGCAAAAACAAATATTTTTGCACATGTTATTAGGTAATTTGCGAAAACAAAGGTCTTTCAGACGAGTTGCCACACTTAGTGTACGTATCTAGAGAAAAGAAGCAGGAACATCCCCATCATCATAAAGCTGGTGCCATGAATGTGTTGGTCAGTTTCTTTTCTTCTTATTATTCTGTTACTACTTAGTAATTGTATTCAGAATTCTTACACATTTTTGTATCATGAACAGACAAGAGTTTCTGGAGTGATGACAAATGCTCCTTTTATCCTGAACGTAGACTGTGACATGTATGTTCATAATCCAAAGATTGTTCTACACGCCCTCTGCATTTTGCTAGATTCAAAGGGAGAGAAAGAAGTTGGATTTGCACAATGTATACAGCAATTCTACGATGCCTTGAAGGATGACCCTTTTGGAAATCAACTTGTGGCAACGTTTCTGGTGAGTCAAGTTTCACAAAGCGTTATTATGAACAGACAAAGAATTAGAAGTAACGAGGTTGACTCAATGATAAAAGTTGAAAAAGAGGATGAGAGAAATTTTAGGTTTAAGTTCTCATTAACATTTGAGAATTATAAGATTGACTTTGTGAGTTTGAAAGGAAAATGAGAGAATGTAGATTCAACTTTACCATTAAAAAATATTAGGCTTAATTACTATTTTAGTCCTCTAATTTGTTAGCAAATTTCAAATTGGTCCTTCTATTATTCAGAGTCTCAATTTAGTTCTCAAGTTTTGAAAAGTGACTTAATTTAGTCCTCTCCGTTTAATTTGAACAAAAGTTGTTCAAACAGTAGTGAGGTGGCACAGTTGTATTGATACGTGTCAACGTTTTTAAGAGGCAAGAGCAGTTGACGTGACATATGTTGAAAAGGTTTAACTTTGTTTTGAAATGGAAATCATGAAACCCTAAATTTTTTCCAGCATCCTAAATTCATTCTTCTCCTCCGCTACGTTGCTGCACAACATTCTTCTAATTATTTTGGCCCCAGATTTTGTTGTTGAGAGACATGTCCGAAGCCAACTCCTGTAAGTCTTGCACTTGTTTACCCAATGAAATTCGTGGTGTGTCTTCTCTTGGTGGTGGGTGGAAAGGGTTGGGTGTGTCTCCATTTGTCAATGTGGAGAGGTTGTTGTACCCAAAACCCCCAAAATCAAAACCCTATACCCTATACCCTATACCCAAAATCCACAAAACCCTAAAACACAAGCCATAAAATTCTAAGCACAACTAACCTAGAATATGCTCCACGATTCCGGTTACAGATGATAACCCCAAGAACGAAATTGATGCTGCTCCCATTTCCTCACACCAACGCAATGCCTCGACAAATCTTTTTCACCCCTACTCCTAATTCCAATATTAATAACCCTAATTACATTCAATCCAATTCACCTTTCACATAAGCACAGTGTAACGAGCCACGTAATTCGAAGTGAGACAGAGTAAAACAGCCATGTCACTATTCCGTTATTCATTTTCACGCTGTTAACTTTGAAGACTAAATTGAGTCACTTTTGAAAACTTGAGGACTAAATTGAGACTCTGAATAATAGAAGGACCATTTTGAAATTTGCCAACAAATTAGAGGACTGAAACAGTAATTAAGCCAAAATACTAACAACTAAAATTTACTGATAAAAAATGAAGTTAACACAATCTCCTTTTGTGTAATGCAGTACCTAGGTGGTGGGTTAGCAGGGATCCAAGGAATATTTTACGTAGGAACAAATTGCTTGCACAGAAGACAAGTAATTTATGGCCTTTCTCCTGATCATCACATTCGAAATGGAAAGAAGCATGATGACATCACTGATGGTACTTTGATTTCACTGTTATCGTTTATAACATTGTTATACTCATCCTGAGTTTCAAAAGATCTTCATATGTTTATCAACTGATAAGAAACTTCAATTTTAGAAATGATATTTATCTGATATACATGTTCCAATGTAAATGTGTGCGCAGGGAAACTCTCAGAAAAGGAAAGAATATTTGGAAGTTCAAAGAGGTTTGTGGAATCAGCTACTAATGCTTTGGAAGGGAAGACATTGGCTTCTAATAATAATATTTGGAAAAATGTTGAGGCAGCGAAAGAAGTTGGTACTTGTGAATATGACTACGGCACTGCTTGGGGTAAACAGGTAAGCAAAAGAGAAAATAAGTATTCACCAAATCAAACAAAAAAAAATGTAAATAAAAGATAATTTGTTGTTGAAAAAGTTAAGTTTTTTGGTGATTAGTGTTAATTTTGAGTAGTTGAAAAAAATGTTAATTAGGTGGGTTGGATGTATGGATCAACATCAGAAGATGCACTTACAGGACTGAAAATTCACGCAAAAGGTTGGAGATCTGAAACTTGTTCACCAGAGCTTATACCGTTTATGGGTTGTTCACCTCAAGATGTGATAAATGTAATGAGTCAACAAAAGAGATGGACCTCAGGGTTGCTTGATATTCTCCTAAGCAAAAACAATCCAATTTTTTTAACCCTGTTTGGTAACCTCCAATTCAGACAGTGCTTGGGCTATCTTTGGGTAATCACTTGGGGCTTACGATCTGTTCCTGAAATATGCTACACTCTTCTCCCTGCTTATTGCATCATCAACAACTCTACTTTCTTGCCCAAGGTATGAACTCAGATCACATGCACATTTCAAACTCATAGATACAGTCATGTTTATTCATATTGACTCATTAAATTTCAATTTTCATAAAATATAAATCTACTTCAGAGTCAGAAGTTTAGCTAGCATAATCCTGAAGATAGTATCACGATTTTGTAATATAATTATTGATATCAAATATCTCGACTAGAAATACGATGAATTTAAAGTTTATTGAGATCAAAACTTACTTTACATCGAATTTATAGGGTTAAGTTAAACACTAAGTCTATTCAGGATGACTAAGTCTCTTCAGGATGATATTTAAGTTATTTCAAGTCTGTATTACTAAGATTTATTATTTATAGGACTTATCATATAATCTAGTTACATGTTCTAGATGTATATATTTTGAGGTAATAAATGTGCTAAAAATCTCATATCAATTAAAAATAAAATAAATTTTATATTATATAAGTGAGTACAAACGTCATCATAATCGTGATTTAGAACCTTTAACATTTAAACAATCTCTTATTCTTCCATCAACCTACTTTTATTGGTTACTTGGTGCTTTCTTTGAATGTTGTAAAAAGATAGTTACATAAATTTCAAAATATTACATCATATCCGATTACTTACTAAATGCACATTTTTCTCGCTGTTTCAATGGTCGGCAGGAACTTGGACAATGGATTCTTGTGACTATGTTTGTGATTTACCACATAACTACTCTTGTAGAGTACTTGAGAACAGGGTTGTCAATGCGAACATGGTGGAACAGTCAAAGAATGGCAAGGATAACCACCACGAATGCTTGGTTTTTTGGATTTTTGTACGTCCTACTTAAGCTATTCAAAATATCAGATAATAATGTGTTTGAAATAACAAAAAAAGAGCAACCATCATCCAACGAGGGTGCTAACGAAAACAACGGTAGATTCACTTTCAACAATTCTCCAATTTTTGTGCCTGGCACAACTATTTTGCTTATTCAACTCATAGCACTGGTTACCAAGTTGTTGGGATGGGAAACACCTGTTAGAAATGGTGATGGATCTGGCATAGGAGAAGTGTTTTGCTGTTCTATTTTGGTTGTGTGCTACTGGCCATTTTTCAAAGGTTTATTTGGCAAAGGAAAATATGGAATTCCCTTATCCACCGTATGCAAGTCAGTGCTCTTGACTTTCCTTTTCGTGTACTTTTGCAGAGCTTATTAAGATGATCTGTTATTTTACTTTTTTAGAATAATAATGATATTTTGATTTCTATAATCTGACTCATATCTTGTATATGTGGTTTATTATTGGACATTAATAATGTTCCACACTAAATCAAATCAGAGAGTACAAGATGAGAGTTAAATTCTGGAATTCGTTATCTAATTTTTCTTGTTTTATTGTATTTTTCTACTTCATATTCTTCTCATTGTATGGTTCAATTGTTAGAACACAGTAATTGATACAGTAATTAAGTTAAGTTTTATTACAGTTTTTACTATAGTCAGATATGTTTGTTTCCATTAATTATCTTATTATATTTCTTTTTATTTTAATCATTGTTAAGTTTTACCACAATGATTATTTTTGTTTGAATTGGCCACCAGCACAAATCATCAGTTTTAGTATGATGGTTGGAATTTTTTTTCTAAGGAAAAACGCTTAAGAGATTTAAACTAATGAGGAGTCATGAATAAAAATTAAGATGTATTCTTTAAAGGATTGGAAAATTAATTAATAGTCAAAAGTTTAAGAACTTTGTAATTTATATCATGCACACATATTTATGGCCATCTTAATCATTATTTTTTAATAATTATCACATAATAAAATTTTCATTTTAGAGAAACTGAATTTATCATAAAAATATGTTTATATATTTTTCCTGCAATTTAAACACATGATATATAGTTCTCGCAATAAAAGAGAAGAAAGCATATGAACGTAATCCCTTTCATTTGTTCTTTCTTACACATAGAAGAAATTTTAAATTTAATAGTATAAAATTAAAACCTAAACTTAATATAAAATTTTTGATAAGTTAGTTAGGAGAGCACAGAAGTTTTAATATCCAAAATGCAAGTGTAACAGAAACTTAATTAGGCCTGGTGGTGGAACAACCAATGTCTCTTAAAAAGTCCAAAAGATATTAAATAAACAACACAGAGACAACGATATTCAACGAAAAAAAAAAACTAGCCCAAAAACAACAACGTAAGATATTCATACAATTTTTCTTTCTTTTTTTTTTTATTATTGTGAGAATGTGTTGAAATAAAGTCACTTTTCTAAATATATTTTAGTACTACGATAAGATAAAAATATATTTATTAAAGAATTAAATGAGACGCATAAGAATAAATACAGGAGGAAGCGAAGAAGAAGAAGAAGAGTGAAGGAGAAGAAGAAAAAAAAGAGGAGGTTTTTAAAGTGTTTGTCTACCATTGCCGACTTCAATTTCTCTCTTCTTTCACTCTTTTCTGCACAGCATAATTCAGAGTGCAGAGTTTGTGAGAGAGATGAATTGCGGTGGCGTTGTGGTGAGGTTTGGTTTGTGGGTGGTGGCGCTGTCCATTGCCGGCTACATAGTGGGTCCCCCTCTCTACTGGCACCTCATCGAACTCATCAACCATTCTTCTTCTTCTTGCACTCCCTGCGTCTGTGATTGCTCTTCCCAACCCATCATTTCCATTCCCCAAGGTATATACTTTCCCTCTAATTCAATTCCACCCCTTTTACCCTTTTCCTTTTTCTGCATTCAAAATCTTCAAAATAACTGCTTTCATCACTCATGTGCTTCCAATTTAGATCTGCTTCTTCTTCTTCTTTTCTTTATTTCATTATTACTGTTACTTCTGGGATAAACTGTGTTTTGGGTCTCTTAATTTGCATCACG
>Ga0214542_1012671_pt1 | contig 10679 bp, 7 predicted proteins | sample CNSS1metaG_FD_160096 | JGI IMG/M metagenome (GOLD analysis project Ga0214542, IMG submission 160096) | Root nodule microbial communities from cowpea collected in UCLA plant growth center, Los Angeles, California, USA - CNSS1 | ecosystem: Host-associated > Plants > Roots > Nodule | place: USA...
GGTCAAAGGTCAACTTTGGATCAAAGTCAACAAGTCAACCAAAATAAGTCAACTAGAAACCAACTTAGGGAATTCAAACTAAAGTAATGCAAAACAAAGATAAAGGTGATGGAATAGAAGACTCCCCGCTAGACATGCTTCTAGTGATCCTTCTTGAGGGAGCTTCTAAGGAGGTGGTGGTGGTGGTCACGCCTTCATCACAGCATCATCAGGATTCCCATCTGCTCGCTATCCATCCACCATTTTCCCCGCATCCTCCTCAGGACTAGATTTCGCCTCATCCACGAGCAGGTCGCCAACCACATCCTTATTTACATCAAATCGAACATCAGCAACATCAACGTCCTTATAAAAAAAGGTCGCTTGCTGCAACCCCTTCTGGAATCCGTTTATATGCTCCTCGATAACACAACTTTTCAGATCATCCAACTCCACCTCAATGTCGTCACGTTTCTCTTTCAACTCATCATAGTCGACCTCCAAATCTACAATTCGGCCTTTCAATTTCTCTTCCGAGTCTAGACAATGCACCTTCCAAGTTGCCAACCTCTTTTTCTCTTCTTTCCATTCTTCCCTTTCCTTCTCCCACGCCTCCTTCTCCTCCGCAAACTTGTCGACTTTACCCTACAACTCCTCCACCTTATCCCGGTTTCTTTCCTTCAACTCTCTTTGGTACAACGACCCTACTCGAAGCCCCAATATTAGCTCCTTGCTACTAAATTCCACCATAGTCCTCACCAGATGGTTTAGCTCAATGCTATCAATTGAATTGATTAGCGTCTCCGGCATATTGATCTCAATATCCTTTCGAATAGTAGTCTCTGGTAGCTGAATCAAGCCAGCTTCCGGCCCTTTTGCACCACTAGACGACCCTGGCCCTAGCAAAGTGGCCTGCACTTTCTTAACATCTTTGCCTTTGTACCACCATGCACATGTACCTCCACCAATGACTCTTGCAAATTTGGAACTTCAGTGTTCCTGGTAGCTTTCGGCCTAGTCGCCTTCTCCTTCCATAGTGTTCAGAAAAAGGTCAGATTTTTCTTCCCAACTTGAGCCATACGTCCTGCATTGTACACACCAAATGTCGGTTAGTTAACTTAGAAACATTGACACATTTGAAATTACAAACAGATACCTTCAATATCAATAATCGGATGAACCAAATTATAAACCCTAACTAAGCCCTTAGTGGGTAGTCTATCTATAAACTTCATCGGCACTTCCACCACCTCCCTATCCGCCGCTGACAACTCATCAGGATTCATGTCCTTATATCTCAATTGGTTACCCATCCAACTTAAAGGAAATTTAGTACTCCCATCCACATTGAAGAAATACGGCCTCCCTCCCTCATTCATCACCACTTTGAAAAACCCATCCTTGAAGTGTTTGAACGATTGAGTAAACGCGTCCAGCCTGCTTATACTCGGCCTGCTCACTAAAGATAACCATGTTGTCGATTATCGTGGCCTTGTGTCCTAGAAATACAAAAATGCAAGTGGAGAAGGCTGCAGATATAACGACGGGCAAAGAACACGGAAGGCCTGTAAGTAAGCCCAACTGTTCAGATGTAGTTGGGTAGGCATTACATTTAATTGACGGAGCACCCCCATGGTGAAGTCGTTTAACGACAACCTCACATGCAGTTGCGAAAAATGACACATATAAATGTAGAAAAACTTGTTAGCCACTCCTTCTTGCCCATGGGAAACACGCTCAACAACACTCACCCGCTCTAGAGATACTATATCACGGTCCACGTCCATCCCTATGACAGAAGTACAATTCATCCATAAGTTAAGCAACCTTGACCATCTGAACAATGACGACTGGTTTCGAACATCAGCAGCAACCCAATCATAACCGACCTTCGCCGGCCAACTACTCTCCGCTATCTCCTCGAGAGGATCTTCCCTCACTTCAGTTATCATCTCCATAGGGATTCTCCCCGCCGCAACCGTTGGGCTAAGACTCCCCTCCTTAGGACGTCTACCTATATCCTCTCTAGACCGCATACTCCCACTACTCGATGATGACAACAACACACTATCACTAGTACTAGACACACCTTTTTAAGAAAGAAAGATGTCGGCAGGTGCAAAGAACTAATCGGACAATTCTAACTCACGCAGATCTCTGATCTCAGAATTCTTACAAATGAGCCAACAGAAACACATTCTCCACACAATCCTCATTTATAAACAATAATTCGAAATGCTACAACTCCTTCCCGTCAAAAGTCACAAGCCATGTGAAACGTCCCAATGCACACCAAAGGTTACCAACCTTAAAATGACGACGCAAAACTCCTTTGATTAGACCTCTAACATCTGCCAACCTTTCACCTGCCACAAACCTGTTCACATTTCAAGCCTTAACACTGTTCATCACACTTAAAGGATGGGGACTAGTGTACTACACCTAGGCGGCTCAACGAAACACACCAACATATTTTATTAAAAAATTATTTATAAAATAATGTAATAAAAAAATTTATAATTAATAATTATTTTTTAAACCTTATTTTATAACAATTTTCAAATTTTCATTATTAATTATTTTGTTAAAATTAATTTCATAAGCCATGTTTTTACATCATTTTCATAATTAAGCTGAAAAATAAATGGCGGACATAATTGTAATCTTGATATCACCCTCAAACCATTGCATAACAGAGATGATTGAAAAATAGAAGGAATTTCCATCTTTCGTCCTTTCTTTCTCTGTCAAGCTTGATTGGAGGGAGAGCGAGATGATGAATTCAAGTGGATTAGAGTGTGAAGTTTGTGTTGTTCACTTTAGGTGGATCAAAGGTGAAAGAGGATGGATTTAGTGTAAAATTTGTTAAAGTTTATGAGTGATTTGATGGAGGTGGTAGATTAAAAATTATATTTTTTAAATCAATGGAAAACAAGATTACCAAATTGTCCTTTATTTTAAAAATAATTAAAAATTATCATTATATAAGTTTGACTTATTGTAGAAAAAATATCAAAATGTATAAATGTAAGTAACATATTTTAGTTAAAAAATATTTATGAAATAATGTAATAAAAAAATTTATAATTAAAAATTACTTTTTAAACCTTCTTTTATAACAATTTTCAAATTTTCATTATTAATTATTTTTGTGAAAATAATTTCAAACGCCATATTTTTACAACATTTTCGTAATTAACCTAAAAAAAAAATGACGGACATAATTGTAATCTTGATATCACCCTGAAATCATGGCATAACGGAGGTGATTCAAAAATAGAGGAATTTCTATCTTCCTTCCCTTCTCTTTTCCTTCCCTTCTCTCTCCCTCAAGGTTGATTGTAGGGAGAGGGAGAGGATGACATCAAGTGGATTACAATGTGAAGTTTGGGTAGTTTATTTAAAGTGAATTAAAGATGAAAGTCAATGGATTTAGAGTAAAGTTTGTTGAAGTGTGTGAGTGATTTGACGGATGTGATAAATTAAAATTTATATTTAAATCAAGGAAAACCAAGATTAATAAATTTAATCTTGATATCACCCTCAAATTATTGCATAACAAAGATTATTGAAAAATAAAGGAATTTGCATTTTCCTTCCCCTCTCTCTCCATCGAGGTTGATTGGTGGGAGAGGGAGATGTTCAATTCAAGTGGATTAGAGCATGAAGTTTGTGCTGTTTAATTTAAGTGGATTAAAAGTGAAAGTTTGTTAGTGATTTGATGGAGGTGGTATATTAAAAATTATATTTTTTAAATAAATGGAAAACAAGATTACCAAATTGTCCTTTATTTTAAAAATAATTAAAAATTATCATTATATAAGTTTGACTTATCGTAGAAAAAATATTAAAATGTATAAATGTAAGTAACATATTTTAGTAAAAAAATATTTATGAAATAATGTAATAAAAAAATTTATAATTAAAAATTATTTTTAAACCTTCTTTTATAACAATTTTCAAATTTTCATTATTAATTATTTTTGTGAAAATCATTTCAAAAGCCAAATTTTTACAACATTTTCGTAATTAACCTGAAAAAAAAATGACGGACATAATTGTAATCTTGATATCACTCTGAAATCATGGCATAACGGAGGTGATTCAAAAATAGAGAAATTTCTATCTTCCTTCCCTTCTTTCTTCCTTCCCTTCTCTCTCCCTCAAGGTTGATTGTAGGGAGAGGGAGAGGATGACATCTAGTGGATTACAGTGTGAAGTTTGTGTTGTTTATTTGAAGTGAATTAAAGATGAAACTCGATGGATTTAGAGTAAAGTTTGTTGAAGTGTGTGAGTGATTTGACGGATGTGATAAATTAAAAATTATATTTAAATCAAGGAAAAGCAAGATTAATAAATTTAATCTTGATATCACCCTCAAACTATTGCATAACATAGATTATTGAAAAATAGAGGAATTTGTATCTTCCTTCCCCTCTCTCTCCAACGAGGTTGATTGGTGGGAGAGGGAGATGATCAATTCAAGTGGATTAGAGCGTGAAGTTTGTGTTGTTAAATTTAAGTGGATTAAAAGTGAAAGTTGGTGGATTTAGAGTGATTTGGTAGATGTTATAGATTAAAAATTATATTTAAATCAAGAAGAAACAAGATTAAGAAATTGTCCTTTATTTTAAATATGATTAAAAAATAAGAATTATATAACTTTGTTTCTTTGTAGAAAAAATATTAACATGTATAAAACAAAATAACATATTTTATTAAAAAAATATTTATAAAATAATGTAATAAAAAAATTTATAATTAATAATTACTTTTTAAACCTTTTTTATTACAACTTTCAAATTTTCGTTATTAATTAGTTTTGTAAAAATAATTTCAAAAGCCATATTTTTAGATCATTTTCATAATTAAGCTGAAAAATAAATTGCGGACGTAATTGTAATGGTGATATCACCATCAGTCCATTGCATAACAGAGACATTGAAAAATAGTGGAACTCATCAGTCATCTCTCTCCCTCAACATTGATAGGAGGGGAGGGAGAGGATGAATTCAAATGGATTAGAGTGTGAAGCTTGGCTTGTTCACTTTAAGGGGATTAAAGGTGAAAGTGAGTGGATTAAGAATATTGTTTGTTGAAGTTTGTGAGGGATTTGATGAATTTGATAGATTAAACATTATATTTAAATCAAGAAAAAAAAAAGATTACGAAATTGTCCTTTATGTTAAGTATGATTAAAAATTATCATTCTATAAGTTTGATTTGTTGTAAAAAAAATATTAATATGCATAAATGAAGTTAACATATTTTTTTTAAAAAATATTTATAAAATAATGAAATAAAAAAATTTATAATTAATAATTACTTTTTAAACCTTATTTTATAAAAATTTTCAAATTTTTGTTATTAATTATTTTTGTAAAATAATTTCAAAAACCATATTTTGACATTATTTTCATAATTAAGCTGAAAAATAAATTATCAATACAATTGTAATCTTGATATCACCCTCAAACCATTGCATAACAAAGATGATTGAAAAATAGAGGAATTTGCATATTCCTTCCCCTCTCTCCATCGAGGTTGATTGGTGGGAGAGGGAGATGATCAAGTAGATTAGAGTGTGAAGTTTGTGTTGTTTAATTTAAGTGGATTAAAAGTGAAAGTTGGTGGATTTAGAGTAAAGTTTATTAAAGTTTGTGAGTGATTTGACGGATGTGATAGATTAAAAATTATATTTAAATCAAGGAAAAGCAAGATTAATAAATTTAATCTTGATATCACCCTTAAACTATTACATAACATAGATTATTGAAAAATAGAGGAATTTGCATTTTCCTTCCCCTCTCTCTCCATCAAGGTGATTGGTGGGAGAAGGAGATGATCAATTCAAGTGGATTAGAGCGTGAAGTTTGTGCTGTTTAATTTAAGTGGATTAAAAGTGAAAGTTGGTGGATTTAGAGTAAAGTTTATTAAAGTTTGTGAGTGATTTGACAGATATGATAGATTAAAAATTATATTTAAATCAAGGAAAAACAAGATTAATAAATTTAATCTTGATATCACCCTCAAACTATTGCATAACAGAGATTATTGAAAAATAGAGGAGTTTGCGTTTGCCTTCCCGTCTCCCACCATCGAGGTTGATCGGTGGGAGAGGGAGATGATAAATTCAAGTGGATTAGAGCGTGAAATTTGTACTGTTTAATTTAAGTGGATTAAAAGTGAAAGTTGGTGGATTTAGAGTAAAGTTTATTAAAGTTTGTGAGTGATTTGATGAATGTGATAGATTAAAAATTATATTTAGATCAAGGAAAAACAAGATTACCAAATTGTCCTTTATTTTAAAAATAATTAAAATTTATCATTATATAAGTTTGATTTATCGTAGAAAAAATATTAAAATGTATAAATGAAAGTAAAATGTTTTAATAAAAAAATATTTATAAAATAATGTAATAAAAACTTTAATAATTGAAAATTACTTTTTAAACCTTATTTTATAACAATTTTCAAATTTAGGTTATTATCTATTTTTGTAAAAATAATTTCAAAAATCATATTTTTACATCATTTTCATAATTAAGCTGGAAAAAAAATTGGGGACATAATTGTAATCTTGATATCATCGTCAACCATTGCATAACAGAGATGATTGAAAAATGAAGGAATTTCCCTCTTCCTTCCCCTCTCTCCCTCAACATTTATTGGAGGGACAAGGTAGGATGAATTCAAGTGGATTAGAGTGTGAAGCTTGTCTTGTTAACTTTAAGAGGATCAAAGGTGAAAGTGAGTGGATTTAGAAAAAAGTTTGTTGAAGTTTGTGAGTGATTTGATAGATGTTATAGATTAAAAATTATATTTAAATCAAGAAAAAACAAGATTAAGAAATTTTCCTTTATTTTAAATATGATTAAAAAATAGAATTATATAAGTTTGTTTCTTTGTAGAAAAAATATTAACATGTATAAAACAAAATAACATATTTTATTAAAAAAATATTTATGAAATAATGTAATAAAAAAATTTATAATTAATAATTACTTTTTAAACCTTTTTTATAACAATTTTCAAATTTTCGTGATTAATTAGTTTTGTAAAAATAATTTCAAAAGCCATATTTTTAGATCATTTTCATAATTAAGCTGAAAAATAAATTGCGGACGTAATTTTAATCTTGATATCACCCTCAAACCATTGGATAATAGAGACATTGAAAAATAGAGGAACTCATCAGTCATCTCTCTCCCTCAACATTGATAGGAGGGGAGGGAGAGGATGAATTCAAGTGGATTAGAGTGTGAAGATTGGCTTGTTCACTTTAAGGGGATTAAAGGTGAAAGTGAGTGGATTAAGAATATTGTTTGTTGAAGTTGGTGAGTGATTTGATAAATTTGATACATTAAACATCATATTTAAATCAAGAAAAAACAAGATTACGAAATTGTCCTTTATGTTAAGTATGATTAAAAATTATCATTATATAAGTTTGATTTGTTGTAAAAAAAATATTAATATGTATAAATGAAGTTAACATATTTTTTTTAAAATATTTATAAAATAATGAAATAAAAAAATTTATAATTAATAATTACTTTTTAAACCTTATTTTATAACAATTTTCAAATTTTCGTTATTAATTATTTTTGTAAAAATAATTTCAAAAACCATATTTTTACATAATTTTCATAATTAAGCTGAAAAATAAATTGTCGATATAATTGTAATCTCTATATCACCCTCAAACCATTGCATAACAATGATGATTGAAAAATAGAGGAATGTCCATCGGCCTTCCCCTCTCTCTCCGTCAAGGTTGATTGGAGGGAGGGTGAGATGATGAATTCCAGTGGATTAGAGTGTGAAGTTTGTCTTGTGCACTTTAAGTGGATTAATGGTGAAAGAGGATGGATTTAGAGTAAAATTTGCTGGAGTTTGTGAGTGATTTGATGGATGTGATAGATTAAAAATTATATTTAAATCAGGGAAAAAGAAGAATACCAAATTGTCCTTTATTCTAAAAATGATTAAAAATTATCATTATATAAGTTTGATTTGTTGTAGAAATAATATTAATATGTATAAATGAAAATAACTTATTTTATTAAAAAAATTATAAAATAATGTAACAAAATTTGTATAGTTCATAATTACTTTTTAAACCTTATTTTATAACAATTTTCAAATGTTCTTATTTTTACATCATTTTCATAATTAAGCTGAAAAATAAATTGCGGACATAGTTGTAATCTTGATATCACCCTCAAACCATGACAAATCAGAGATGATTGAAAAATAGAGGAACTTGCATCTTCCTTTCCCTCTCCCCGTCAGGGTTGATTTGAGGAAGAGGGAGATGATCAATTCTAGTGGATTAGAGTGTGAAGTTTGTGTTGTTTAGTTTAAGTTGATTAAAGGTGAAAGTTGGTGGATTGAGAGTAAAATTTGTTAAAGTTTGTGAGTGATTTGAAGGGTGTAATAGATTAAAAATTATATTTAAATCAAAGAAAAACAAAATTACCACATTGTGCTTTATTTTAAAAATAATTAAAATTTATCATTACATAGGTTTGATTTATCGTATAAAAAATATTAAAATGTATAAATCAAAGTAACATATTTTAATAAAAAATATTTATAAAATAATCTAATAAAAAATTTAATAATTCAAAATTACTTTTTAAACCTTATTTTATAACAATTTCCAAATTTTTGTTATTAAGAATTTTTGTAAAAATAATTTCAAAGGTCATATTTTTACTTCATTTTCATAATTAAGCTGAAAAATAAATTGCGGACATAATTGTAATGTTGATATCACTCTCAAACCATGGCACAATGGAGATGATTGAAAAATAGATGAATTTACATCTTCCTTCCCAACTCTACGTCAAGGTTGATTGGAGGCAGAGGGAGATGATGAATTCAAGTGGATTAGTGTGTGAAGTTTGTATTGTGCACTTTAAGTGGATTAAAGGTGAAAGAGGGTGGATTTATAGTAATATTTGTTAAAGTTTGTGAGTGATTTGATATATGTGATAGATTAAAAATTATATTTAAATCAAGGAAAAACAAGATTACCAAATTGTCCTTTATTTTAAAAATGATTAAAATTTATCATCATATAAAATTGATTTGTTGTAGAAAAATTTTTAATATGTCTAAATGAAAATAAAATATTTTATTAAAAAAATATAAATAAAATAATGTAATTGAAAACTTTATAATTAATAATTACTTTTTAAACCCTTTTTTAGAACAACTTTAAGGCCATATTTTGACATCATTTTCATAATTAAGCTGAAAATTAAATTGCGGACATAGTTGTAATATTTTTATATCACCTACAAACCATGGCATAACAGAGATGATTTAAAAATAGAATAATTCCCCTATTCCTTCCCCTCTCTCTACCTCAAGGTTGATTGGAGGGAGAGGGAGATGATTACCAAATTATATATAAGCTTGATTTGTCGTAGAAAAAAATATTAAAATGTATAAATGAAAGTAACAGATTTTAACAAAAAAAACTATTTATAAAATAACGTAATAAAAAATTTTATAATTTATAATTAGTTTTTAAACCTTATTTTATAACAATTTTTAAATTTTCGTTATTTTTACATCATTTTCATAATTAAGCTTAAAAATAAATTCAGACATAATTGTAATCTTGATATCACCCTCAAACCATTGCATAACAGAGATGATTGAAAAATGGAGAAAATTCCCTCTTCCTTCCCCTCTCTCTCTCTCTATGAGACCCCACTTTCCCCTTTCCCCTTTTCTTTTTCTTCTTTCCCTTTCACTCTATCTATTCTTCTGCTGCCACTCTCACAAACCAACTCGTTCCACTCCACTCTTTTTCCATTTCTGTTTTCTCTGCCTTCTCTCTAAACTAGTGAATTGAGCTGCCAAACTAATCCATTCTCCAATTCTGCAGTAGTAAACAAACCTGAAACAAGGGCAAAAGCTTCTCCCATAATAGAATCTCCTCCCCAATTCCCTTCAATTTCGAATTTTGGAACTCTATCCATGCTAAGTCGAACTAGGATTATTTCTCACCTTGTGAACCTGTATTCAGCTCCCTAGGTTGTGCTTTTCAGGTGCTCACTGTTGAAAATGATTCTTGTTAGTGAGTGAATTCTAGAGGTAAGGGAAGCTAACCATTTTTACTCAAATTCGTATAGAAATATGTTTGATGAGTCTGAATTGCATGTTTAGGTGTTGAAATGATGTTTGAATTGCATGAATTGGTGAGTGTTGATTTGTGTGTGAGGAATTTGGGCTCCTGCATGTGGGAACAGGTTCATAATCTGGTATTTTCGCCTAGGGGAGTGACTCTTGCCTGAGCGAAAACACCAAATAACCCACCCCTGTTCCTGCGCGAAGCCTCGCCTAGGCGAGCTGAGGTCACTTGAGCGAGAGACACTCTCGACTAAGCAAACCAGCTTAGCCTGAGCGAGAGTTCGCCTAGGTTTTTATTTTTGCCACTGTTAGAGCCTCGCTCAGGCAAGACTGACTCGCCTAAGCGATGATGAAGGATTATGTTGTTTTCTTTTAAGATTATTGAATATGGTGTGAGTTGATTAAGAAAGCTAAGTGAAATCCTCACTGGACATTAAGATAGCAAGCTATCTAGATGTGAAGGTTCCTTTCACAAAGCTCAAGAGAAGAAGATGATGGATTGATTCAAAACAAAAAGGAAATGGAAATCACATAAACCATAGAAAACCAAG
>Ga0214542_1012673_pt1 | contig 10677 bp, 6 predicted proteins | sample CNSS1metaG_FD_160096 | JGI IMG/M metagenome (GOLD analysis project Ga0214542, IMG submission 160096) | Root nodule microbial communities from cowpea collected in UCLA plant growth center, Los Angeles, California, USA - CNSS1 | ecosystem: Host-associated > Plants > Roots > Nodule | place: USA...
TTTAAAATATGTAGATTAATTATATTTAATTATTTTCAAGTTATTTTTACTTATTTTTTATTTGTTAACTTTTAATGTTTTTATTTATTTATTTGATTTTATTTATAAGATTTAATTTCAATTTTTTTTATATTTATATATTAATTATTTAATTTTAGATTTTATATTAAATAAAATTATATACGACAATGGAAATCCGATTAACTATTTTTTATTTAAAATTCATATTTATATACCGACATTGCAATTCCGTTAGTTTAATTTTATTTATTTATTTTATATATAAATTTTAATTTTAATTTGATTAATATTATTAAGTTGGTGTTTAATTATTTTTATAATATATTTTATTAATATTTATTTATTTTTTAATTCTGAACTTGAGTTTTTATGTATTTATTTTATTATTTTTGTTTTAATTTGTTATTTTTTATTCATTTTATTACTTTATTTATTATTTTATTTCTAATATATTTTTTTAGTTAAATATTTTATAGTTACTTTTACTTTGTTAATTTTTAATTAATAATGATAAAATTTTATTTAAAATATTTGTCTTTATAATATCTAGATTAATTAAATTTAATTATTTTCAAGTTGTTTTTACTTAATTATTATTTTTTAGTTTTTAATGTTTTTATTTATTTATTTAATTTTATTTATAAGATTTAATTTCAACTTTTTTTATATTTATATATTAATTATTTAATTTTAAATTGTTTATTTTATATATAACTATATTAAATAAAATTATATGTCGACAATGGAAGTTCGGTTGGTAAACTATTTTTTATTTAAAGTTGATATTTGTATACCGGCGTTCCAATTCCGTAGTTTAGCTTTTTTATTTATTTTACATATAGGATCTAATTTCAATCTGATTAATATATTAAGTTATTTTAATTCTAATTTGGTAATATATATATATATATATATATATATATATATATATATTTTATTTTTTTTTTTTTTTATTTATATAATATATTTTATATATAATAAATATATATATTTATTTTTTTTTTATTTTTTTTATATATATATATATATATATATATATATATATATATATATTAGTTATTATTATTTTAAATTTTATGTTATTCTTATATTTTTATTTGTTTAATTTTTAAAATTTTGTCATGGCTAGAACATGTGGAGCCTTCACACACTCACTTGGTACCTTTAGACAGGAAGAAGAAACACGAGTCAATTGTTTTGTACACAAGGTGTTGTTAGACGTAGACCTACAGGCTTCGAATGCCGGTATATATAGAAAACGGATTCTAAATTCCGTTAAATCACTTAACCGGACTTCAAATGCCGATTCACAAATTCAAATTCGCTTGGTACTATTCACTGGATTTCAAAAGCCGGTTAAAGATTTTACCGGGTTTCAAAATATGAAAGAACATGTGATTTCATAGTAGAGGCAGAAAGGATTTTTTTTTTTAACTTTTACCGTTGAATAGTCAAAAAGTTCATAAGGATATTATAGAAAATTTAAATTTTTTTGGAAATGCAGTAGAACTGGGTGTAGGAAGAAGCCCCTAACAAATAAATTGAAAAACGAAGATACGGGTCATGGTCCTTATCCTCTACATCTGGTACTAGAAGTGGAAAGGCTTTTTCTTCTTGCGACTCCACAATTTTAACTGCACCTCCATAATTTTCAATATCATTTGTAGTGGTGACTTTCGAATTACTTGTTCCAAAAATCTTCTGGAACATAATTTTCAGAACAGAATTTTTGGATCACATTTTATGTAACACACTTTTCAGAATATATATGATATCTTCCAAAATGAGATTTTCAGAACTGAATTTCCAAAACACGCTTTTTGGAACATAAAAGATGTGTTCTGGAATGAGCTTTTTGAAACATAATTTTTAAAATAAGCTTTCGGAAACATATATGATACCTGAATGAGCTTTAAAGAACAAACTTCTCTTCTTCCTCCTCTCAAAGACTGCAACAACAATGGAGAACAATGGTGTAGTTGGAGGAGGCAACGATAGCAGCAATGGAGAAATGGGTAGAAGCAGTAACAGAGGTGGCATGGTGCAAATAGTACCTTTTGTCTTTTTATTACTACAATGGGGGTGCAAATAGTAATAGAGGGAGGTAGTAATAATGGGAGCGCTAATAGTAATTATACGGAGGTAGTAATAATGGGGGTTTAGGAAGAAAAAAAAAAGGGAAAATTAGACAGGTGAACACGCGCGGCATAGACCTAAATAAATGTTTAGACTTATATAAAATATCATTTGCTAAAAATGTCAGTCTCTGATAATTTTAAGCGAATATAAATAATAACTTTAAGTATCAATACATTATATGAAATTTGTTATAATGTATTAAAAATTATATATTTATGTATCTTTCTTTATTGAGCATGGCGATATACATATATATAGTCAAACCTAAAAGATTGTTAAAAAATTAAATTATATATATTCTCAAATAATGTTATGAGTTTTTTAATATTTCATTATATATATATATATATATATATATATATATATATATATATATATATATATAAACTAAACAAATTATGCCATTTTATAATAAAAAATTACAATATAAATCTATTATTTTGTTTCAATGGTTATAAGTAAAATTATTTGTTCATTAATTAATTAACTCCAAACATATAATATCACTTTTTATTAACGTGAAAATGTTTAAATATTTCAAACACAAGTTTTCCATTAATTTTGCATATTTATTTAAAAAAATACACGTTGAGATTGCAATGAAACATGTCAACAGATGAACATCATTTGACTGCAAGGCAAAAAGAGGTGGCAATGGAATACAGCAGGCTTCACTGATACCTAAGCCAAAGCTCAACTAAGTAAGATTTGTTTCCCCTTTCGGAAAGAAACTTAGTGTTTTTTTTTTTTCTCTAACAACATCAAAGTCTAATTGGTTCTTGCAAGACAATGCATAAATTAAGTCTCAAAGCCTTCAACACATGTTGTATAAACTATGTATGAAGCACTAAATTACAACATTTATCATAGAACAAAATTTGCAGCTTGAAGTGATTGAGCCTCTATACCACATCCAGCTAGAGCAAAGAATACACACTTCTAAACTCCATATGAAAAATATTTTACTCATCTGCACCCAAGTCAGCATCACTATCAGGATAAACCTCAGGAATAGTTTCACTGCTCCTTGGTTTCTGTTCTCTTTTATTCCTCTCAGCCTCTTTCTCCCGCTCCACAATTCGAGCCTTAGCTTGTTCAAGTCTTGAGCTGACAGAATCCCAAGATACAAGCTTATCCATGAACACTGATATATAATCAGGGCGCTGGTTCTACAAAGATAACAAAGCAGTCAAAGACTACTGAGAAGAATTATCAGAGATAGTAATCACAGTGTAATTCTCTGAACTCAAATCTCACCTGAAAATCAATGTAGTAAGCATGCTGAATAAAAGTGAAATATTATCACAAAGTCAGCAAACTTTTTACCAAAGAAATGAAATGATAGTTTTAATGTACTAAAATCCAGTAAAACAAAGTAAACTAGATTAGTACCTCCCAGACATCAATGGTAAGGAGTGGCTGCAAGAAATAAAACATTGAATCTTGTCAGACATTTTAACCATGATGCTGAGACCTTACCTTAGCATTCATGTTTTAAAGTATAAAATGAATTTTGGATGTTATAGGTAATCCTTATAACTTACATGATAGTAGTTCCAAACAAGAGGGTTCACAGCATTGGGAGTCTTCACCACAACCAGTTTCTTGTCCTCGTCAGATGGAAGAGGATTCACAGCATTTCCCACGTCAATTTTGCTTTCTTTATCTATATATGAAAGGGAAAAGAAGGGTATGAAAAGGAAAATTATCAGATATACCAAGAAAATTAAAAATGAATGCCAGAAATCAGAAGGGTATTTACTCACAGGCAAGCCATGCCCATCCTGAGCCAAATTGTGTTGAAGCAGCAGTCTTGAACTCGTCAAGGAAATTTTCAAATGAACCAAAGTCTCTTTTAATCAGCTTTAGAAGATCCCCAGATGGCTTTCCACCACCGCCGGGTTTCATCGACTCCCAGAAGAAGTCATGGTTCCATGCCTGCAAAAAGTTGAACATGATTGCTATGCAATGGTTTAGAAAAATAGACAAGAATTTATGATTACAAGAATGCATGCCTGTGCTGCATTGTTGAAAGCCGGAAGAAAGTCACCCTTATTATACGAAATAACTACAACATTCTCCAGTGACTTCTCTTCTAGATCCGTTCCATCGATTTGCCTGTTCAGATTATCTACATAAGTCCTGTGATGTTTCCCCCAGTGATATTCGAGTGTCTCCTGACTCATAATAGGCTCCAAAGCATTCTGAGAGTTTTCATTGTGACAGTATTCGTAAAAACATGTAATATCAGTTCAGCATAAACTTAAGAATCTGCACAAGTACAAGACATATGGTAGGTCATTGCAAAAACTACATGAAACTCTTGTGGTACTGTTCAATCAGTTCAGTGTAACTGATGTGGTGCACAGAAAGAAACTAAATGGCTAGTTATAATAAACTGAAGTCTGTCCAATAGAGTGATGGTGATTATAATAATTCACGTCCATGCGATATTAACTTCAAGAAAAAGATAAAGCCAGACCAAATCTAATTTTATGGCAATTGCTATGTTTCATTTGAAGCACTGTTCCCTTTAAAAGTTTGCCAGCTTGAAGGAAGAGTTTGCCAATCATAAACCATACACCAAAATCTCATTTCCAAGGTGAATTTCAAGTCCTCTTGCAATTGGGTCCAACACGGTTAATTCTAATAAGTAATAAATGGAGTAATGGACAAACTTTGGATCTTACCAGTGGATATGGTGGTGGCTTCAGCTCAAACTTTGCAGTGATTTTAATACGTCCAGCTTTCCTTATACATCTACTCTGCAGCATTGAACATATTTTCATAAAATTAAAGGCCAATAAAACAATATTCATTTTACATTTTGTTTCTTTAAGGAGATGAAAGAGTGAGAGGTTAAATAGGCAAATTTTTAAACAGGACATGCTTTTCCAGTCAGAAAATTTAAGTGAAAAGTCCAACATGATCAGACAAACACCCCAAATCATAAAATGTAGTAGTAATCCATAAAGAGGTTGTATTTGCCATAAAGTTTGAGCATTTATTGCTGAATTGAAGGTCAGTTTCTGTTTACCTATTTCATTCACTTCTTTTCCATAACTCAGTTTTCTAATAGATCAATTTACACATTTCAGACGATTTTGCCTCAATAGGCCTGGAAGTTTTCACTTTATTTATAGACTCTTTCTGGTCTCTAGATTTGAAGTGTTCTTCTCACAACATAATAAAAATATGACACAAAAGGATACTAAGCAACAGGTGATAAAAGATTTGAGTTTCGCATAAACAGATTTATGCAAGGGATTCCAGAGACCCGGTAAACCACACTTAGTGACAGTAAGAAACCAACATCTAGCATCAGACATTTCACATTTTCCTACATTCGAAGATTGAAATGAATATGTATTTAAGAATGTTTGAGAGCTCCTAATATACATTCTGCAATACAACGATTAACAAATGCTATTACCACTGGGAAAAAAGCCCAAAATCCTCTTTCAAATGCTAAAACTAAATATATTATGCAGTACAGGTTTAAGAAACTAAGAGAATGTCATTGTAATGAACATGTTCTTCCTAGTTCCTAAAGCATCCCACAGTACAATATATATATATATATATATATATATATATATGAGAAATAACACACTCTCCGTCACACTCGTAATTTTATAGTTTTCAATAAATTTTAATCAATAGCAGAATGTATAAAGTGTTGTACATCTTGAGTATTCCAAAATTTTGAATATTCCAAAAGGCAACAAACACTATATTGCTTAGTATTCTCACTTTCAAAGAGTTTATATACAAGACTCTCCACATACTTTCAAAGTGGATAATAAACATACGGATTCCATTGGTAAATACAGCAAGCAACAGCAAAAGACACATGATAATAAAAAATCAACCACTACTATTCCTTTTCTATTAAAAAAAAAAAAACAGATAAATAAGTGTTTGATCCTTCTTGAATTTAAAATTTTGAGTTCTAGTCCCTCTGAAATTTTTTGTCAATTGTCAATCCATTTTTATTGCTCATAATCAGTACCACCAGACAAAAATGGGAACAAAAGGCTAAACTTTAAATAACCATGAGCAATAAAAATATGAGGAACTGAAGATAGGGAACAAGTTCTAGAGAACTAAAAGTAAAAATCTGAACTGAATGGGAAAACAAAAACTTATTTATCACAAAAAAAAAAATCTTGAAATGGTAGAATTGTGCGTTGGAAATGGAAATGGGTGACTGGTTCGAAAGCAAACCTCTTTCTTCGACAATTTGAAGGTACCCAGAGAGAACCCTGCTAGTCAAAGGAGAAACCCATGTCAGAGAGAAAGAGGAGAGAGAGAAGAGAGAGATAGGTGGAACCTTGAGTTTGGCGAGGAAGAAAAGCCGAAGATGATAAAAGAGTAGAAGCAGCAGTGGAAGGGGAGGAAAGGCAATTCATCTCTTCTGCTTCTCACTGAAATGTTTCAAAATATTTTGACTCTCCTAATCTTCTTGTCTGTAACACCACTATACAGTATAAGACCAGATACTATGGAATTCAAAACATGGTACAAACCTCGTTTCTACTTTTCTTATACCTCAGTTTTACCTCCTTATTCAAAATCACTTTTCTACATAGTTATCAATATTTCATTTTTTTTTTTTTTTACTTTAATCTCACGCTGAAGCTTTTTTTTCACTGTTTTCACTGGATATTCTTCTAAAGAAAAGAGATAAGGAGGGTAAAATAAAAAGAGAAATATAATAGAAAAAATTATAGGTTTATGATTTCAAGTTTCTGAAATTTAAATAATTCTGATTTTGGTATTTAAATTAAGGGATTAAAAGGAATTTTGTATTTCTTAATATAAGTTATTTTTTTAAGGAAATTATTTCTCTTTCATTTCAATTCAAATTGTGAGAAAAGAATTTTTATTGAGTCAGACCTTACCCTTTCTTAAATATTTAATCTTTTTATCTTTTCTATTTTTTATCACTTTATTTTTACCCAAACAAAGGATAAGTATAATTAGAAATAGAAAGGAAAATATTATACAATAAGAAGTAAAATTATATTATATATATTACTTAAGTTGCAACTATAAATTGTACAAACATACGCCATTGTTAAAAAATTGGTTATTATAGTTGATACTGAGGAACGGATGAATTGGCTTAAAATAATAATGAAATTATTTGCGTGGCTATTCCCTTAGGGGATTGTGAATTTGTTTCATCACAAATTTACTTATTTATCTCTCTAAACATTAGATAATGAATCTTGTTAGATTTTAACATTAAGATCAAACTTCCAAAGACTGGTTTGTTTTTATTTCTCCGCCAATTATGTGTTACACTGTTTGTTACGTGTTAACTTTGCGTCTTCGAACAAGTGTGTGAAAAAGACTTCGAACTAGTAACAACAATATTTAATATTTAAACTATTGATTCAATAAATCCATTGAAAACTGTTCAAGAGTGAGTGTGTCCCCGCTATGTAATTTGATTTGCTCCATAAATGTGATTCCCAATCAAATGTAAATGAAATTGATCTTTGCTCCAATAACTGCTCAGATTTGATCAAGTAATTAAATTACCCACGCCAACTTATTATTTAAGATATATTTCGCAGATTCCATGTCCAAATTGCAAATCTTTTTCACACAGATTAATAGGGTCATAAATCGTTATGTTCAATCTTTAGTTGAACCCTGCAAGTTTTGTTATGCATGTGAGTTATGTAAATGGCTAGCTTAGAATATAGTTTTTGGATCCTGAAAGTAATTATTCTTACCAAACAAGAAAAGATGTGACACTACAGACATGAAGAGTAAAGAATTAATAGATTTAATCAAATAACACAAATTAGTGGTAATTCTATTTTGAAGAAAATCTCATGGTAAATTGTTTTATGGTGCTCATGAGGGCTTTATGCCCAAACCCTTTTCTTTGGGGCAAGATCTGATGTCTTTATTTCATCTATCTTTGCAGCAACAATAAAATCATTCATACTTAAACCTCCTGCAAAATTTTGAACCATTTCAATATCATGTTACAAGATGAGAATACATGGATGTCAGAACAACATCTCTTGATCATTAACAACAATAATATGAACAACCTCAGCAATATCATTGTATAAAAAAAGATGCATAATTATCAAGATTAGAATTTCGCAGTCATATAACTACTTACAATGATCAATATTTATTGTTCTCATTTAAGTGACTCCCATAAATGAGGTATATATAATGAGCAACTCATATATACACACATTGGTACCTACTAGATGATGTTCCCTGTGGGGTTTTTGCGTTCTCTACCAGGAACTTGCAACTAGTAACTAAAACAAGTGCTAAATAGAATGAAAGAAACTGATGATATAGGGATTTTGATGAAATGCAACTAAAATGAAAATATTCTATTGTATTGAATGTGATGAACAAGAAGAAGGGTGGTTCAAATTTATTGCTTACCAATGGAAGCAGTCCATAGTTCTGCCCTCACTTGATTTGGTTGTTCCAAGTAGATATTAGGGAAATGGCCTGTAGCCTCAACAACCTTAGAGATCCTGTTAATGAGTTCAACCCCACTTTTAAAATCTCTCAATTTCCACAAGCACTGAAGTTTATGTTTACCTTCCTCATTCACAAGTCTCCAACCCACAACCTACAAAAATGAAGAGAAAATAAGTCCTGGGAAGGTGGAAAAAGTAAAAAGAACCATCACACAGCTATCCATTTTTCTGTAAAACAGAAGTTTATAACAGGTAACTATGTACTGCTTCAACATTATGCATAATTCCAATGCACAGTTATCATTGGACTGTACTAACTTGTGTTGACTCAATCAAAAGTTTTCAAAATGTGCAGAACCAGATTACATAAGATGCTTCTCTGTACAGAACCAGATTACATATGATGCTTCTGAGAACAGAAACCAAACTAAAAACTCCATATTTTCAGAGTCTAAAAAAATGTGAACCATCCCAAACATACAATAGAATCAATCAACGACAATTTAGCATCATTTGATTCATTTAATTCATATTCATAATAAACAACAATGTCATCCGAAACCAAAAGTCAATCAATCATCTTGTTTCAACTATAAAGACTAAACGGATAACCAATCATCTCTTTCATATGACGATAAGTAGAGTGTAGACACACCAACATAACTTGAGTCTGTTTGGATAAATTTTATGTAAAAATAAAATAAGTTTATTATTTTAAAACTAAATTCAGTTTATGCATATGTATTAATCAACCGTTCCCATATCAATCTTACACAACCTAGTTTTTTTATTTAATATCTAAAGTGTATTTTGACATGTTTCTCTACAAAAACAGTGAGAAAGAAAGAAAAATAGTTTATCTACAACTTAAAGATAATTTATGCCTTAAATCATTTTTATCTAATTTTTCCGCAAAAAAATTCTTCCAATACAATAGTTGGTATCACAATTGAGAAAAAAATTGTAGTTGTTACCTTTCTGATGAGCATCTGAGCGTCCTGTTCTGAGATGGGGGGTTGCAAAGGGGAAATGGGAGCACAATCCTGCTGCGCGAGAGAGAGAGCAGAGATATTGGGGATGAGGATTTTGTGTTCGGTGTTGCCGTATCCCAGCACCTTATCTCCGAACGAGCTCTCCAATTCCGCCGGAAAAGGGTCCCTCGCACCGAAGTCCCCCAGGAACTGGTTCGCGTCGATGGCGCGCGTCACCACCAGCGACGCCGCCCCGTTTCCGCCGCCGCTCAGCGACGGGACGCGCGTGGGCCACGTCATAACCTTCGGGTGCATCCCAAGAAACGCATGGTTAAAGTTTAGATTAAGGTTAAGGTTAAGGTTACATGCGGTGGCCATCTAAAACAACAACACAGTGTGTGATGTTTGGTAGAGAAGGAACTGAATTGCAGAAAAGGTGTGCTTGTGAGGTGTGAGTGTGTGGCGTTTGAAGAACTGCAATATATTATATTATCTAGTGGTGGAGGGAACTCTAAAGCCATTTTTTCTCTTCCTTTTATTTTTAAATTAAAGAATTCTTGTTCACTTATATGGTTGGTTCGGATCAAATTTTCATCGTTAAAATAATATTTAATTTCTATTTTCCTTCAATTTTATTATTTTAGTTTTAATATTATTTCTTTAAATTAGATTTTAATTTTCTTAATTTTTTTATTTATTTTTTTAAAATTGTTAATAATTAAGGATAATGAATAGGGATGGCAACGGGGCGGGGCGGGGACGGGTTTCGCTATCTCATACCCATCTCCGTATAAAAAATTCATCACATCCCCATACCCAAATCCAACGGGTATCAAACTTTTTTCCCATCCCCATCCCCACCGGGTAACGAGTATAATCTCGTATTCATACCTGTACCCGTATTCTAACTACTTCAATATTAATTTTTATAAAAGAAAAAAAATTACGCTAAAGAAAACATAATATTATGAAATATTCAATATTAGGAGGATTTTCTTCGATGCCAAATACCTTAAAATAAATTATAATTGTTTACATTTTATATTAGAATACCAAATAAAATTTCATGTGAACCA
>Ga0214542_1012674_pt1 | contig 10676 bp, 11 predicted proteins | sample CNSS1metaG_FD_160096 | JGI IMG/M metagenome (GOLD analysis project Ga0214542, IMG submission 160096) | Root nodule microbial communities from cowpea collected in UCLA plant growth center, Los Angeles, California, USA - CNSS1 | ecosystem: Host-associated > Plants > Roots > Nodule | place: USA...
AATTAGAACTCCTTTCAAAAACTTTATTGTACAAGAATTTCATGTTGAAATTTTTAGTTTGTTGTTATTTATATTAGTTTAGAATATATGTTGAAACTTAAGTTCTATTATATATAACTGTAACTCTAGAATTGTGCTAAAAGTATTATGAAATTGTTCTGGGAATTTTCTGATTTTCAGGTGTATGGATGTTGTAAAAACAGTCAAATTTTTTAAAAAAATGGAGCAGTTTGACGTTTGGTGTACCCTGACAGACGTTATTTAACGTCTGACTGTACCAGGGCCGACGTTATTTAACGTCTGACGGGCTCTGACAGACGTTAAATTGCTCAGGTTTTTCCTTCATTTTAGCGCGAAAATTGACGTCTGTGTTACTAGCCCCGACGTTGGATAGCGCCGAACTCCTAAAAGACCGACGTCAAGTGACGTCTGCTATTTTTCCGACGTTATTTTGACGTCACCCGATATGACGTCGGTGTTTGGGCAGACGTCAAAGGTCGAAAATGTCGGACGTTAAAAGGCTTTTTTGTGTTAGTGATACATCTGATTTTTCTTTATTTCTACTCGGGCTACTAGCAAACTGTGCTTGTCCTTCAAGAACAGTACTCGGTCCTTCTCCAGAACTGAGTTTCCTTTCTCCATCATTTGACCCATGCTTAGAATAATACTCTTAAGCTTGGGAACATGGTAAACATCCATGATTTCTCCAACTTGTCCATCCTTTTGCATGTGCTGGATTGTTGCACATCCTTTTACCGCCACATTGGAATCATCTCCAAATGACATGAATACGACCTCCATCTTGGTGAGTTCGTCACAGAAACTCTCGTCTCCACACATGTGATTGCTTGTTGCAATGTCTAGATACTAGACAAAGTTGTTTGAACAGCCTGGACTAAGTTCATCACTTGATTTCCTTTCCTCCACACAGCCTGAACGTCACTCGACATCCGATTTATAGCTCCTCAGTTCGACATCCGAGTTCTTATTAGTGAAAAAAATGACAAGTGTACCGGTCGCACATAGCAAGTAATAAATATCGTTCTCTTCATAAGGACTTATGCAACTCATGACAAATCTCACATTCAATAACCTAATTAGACCACAAAGTTTACATAAACACAATGGAAAATATTTTTTTATTTTTATCAAACAAGAATTTAACATAGTGTATTTACAAATTGTTAAGACTAGACTTTATCCATTTCATTCTTATGCATCATCAATCATCTCAATTTCATATTCATGTTAAAATCAACTCACAAATATACTCAAATCCTATCCCTAGTGACTTTGAGCCTATGATTACTCATCAAGTTTCAATCCATTGAATCCTCAAGAAATGAAATCATGCATTAATTTCAAGAGTCTAAAATTACTAATGAAACAAGTTCTATTCATAGATACAAGCATCCATTAGGTATACAATTTCAAGTCTAGATTCTAAAGATATTTTCCAACACCTCAAGAATCACAAATCAAGCATTGGAACAATCCACATCAAGCATTAAGCATAAAAATTAAATACTAACTTGAATTGGAAAAGCATATATATATATATATATATATATATATAAGTATAATTTTACACAAGAATTCAATATTTTACATCTAATCTCAATAAATAGAAATTTCTCTCTATGGTGGAGAACCTAGGGATTTTCAAAATTGAAGAATAGAGATGAAATTGGAACCATAAAGTAGAAATAATCCCTCTCCCAAGGTTCTTGACATCTGCTTCATGCTCCAATTGTGCCTCTCATTCGCATCTTTGTCTCCAATTTCGTAGCCATCATCTTCTCCGACCCAAAAGGGATAAAACCTCCATTGATGAAGAAAGAGACCTAAGAAGGAGAAGGGAGAGTTTCCCAACACCCCTAGCACCCTCAAAGAGCCTCTCCCAAGCACCCAAGGTGTTTCTATTTGTGCAAAAAGAGGAATACCCTCAAACTCTCGTAGAAACATGATTAAATAATCACATTCGCGTATTGGGGTTGATATTCTCGCCCAGCGGCTTCATTCTCACCTAGTGAAGCCAAAAATCGACACTCTCTGGCTTGTAACTCACTGGGCGAGTAATATTTTCGCTCAATGTCTCAAATACTACAGTTTTGTGCAGTCATTTTCGCCCAATGACCCACTAGCTCGCCCAACGAGTCAGTCTAACGCCCAATGGTGGGTTTTTGGCCTTCCAAGGGTGGTCCAAGGTAGTATATACCTATAAGTGAGTCCTTTCTCCATGTTTGCAGTGTTGAGCGCGATTATAGTGCCACCTAACATGGGTATTTGTCTAAAAATCAATATTTCTTGTCCAATCATGCTTCTTTGAGTTTCAACTTGTTTTCCTCCACCAAAATTGCTTCCTATTGACTTATCACACACACACTCATAGTATAGATTAGAAGTAAAAAAACATAAAATAACTAAAATACAAAACAATGCAAAAACAACATAAACTTGAGGGTTAAACAAGATAAAAGCTATGGAGAAGTTGATTTATTCACAAAACTTAACACCAATAAAAGGTAGGAACCAACGTTATCAGTTCTTTATCATCATTAAAATCCCTATCTCGTCGTTGTCTTCCTCTATGAGAAGATTTTTCTCATTTTTTTTTTCAATTTGACAAAACTTCGTTATATGACTAGCCTTGCCACAGTTGTAGAAGCTTGTCGATATGCATTCTCTTGCGTAGTGGTCGTGCTTGCCACACTTGTAGCATTCCACTTCTAACTAAGACCGACCTCCTCAGCCCTTTCCTTGACCACGACCACGCCAATTCTACAGCTTGGTCTGATTTGTGTCAGCTTCAACATCACCTTGACCACATCCACCTCGTTCTCGGCCACCTTGTCGTCTGCCTCCAAGACCTCGACCCTGAGTGTTCCGAGTTCCATTCAAATCAAGTTGTGCTTGTAGTGCTTGGTCAAGCAATTCCTTCTTCTTCCTTCTCCTTTGTTTGTGGGCCTCAAGTGACCCAACAAGTTCTTCCACTAAGAGAATTTGCAAGTCCTTTGACTCTTTGATGGTGCATACGATGCTCTTGAAATCATCTATCAGTGAACTCAAGATTTTCTCCACAGTCTGGCTTACTGGCATTGGCTCTTCATTCCTGCCGAGTTGGTTGACCACCTTCTCTACTCGAGTAATGTACTCGGTTACCCACTATTTATCCTCCATCTTCAAGCATTGAAACTCTCCTCTAAGAGTTTATAGTCAGACTTGTCTGACACGGTCACTGCCTACGTATGCAACCTTTAAAATCTCCTATGCTTCTTTTGAAGATGCAACATTTGCAAATTTCTCGAAGCCGGACTCATTTCCCGCATTGTACAAGAAATACAAGGCCGATTTGTCTTTCACTTGCATCTTTCTCAGTGTGACAATCTTGGCCGCCGTCTGGTTATTTTCTTCCACGGGTTCTAGGTACTCGCTCTCCACTATGTATCCCATATATCTTGGGATCTCAGAAGGGTCTTCATTTGTAAACACCAATTATCATAATTGGTTTTCTTCGACAATTGTGACACAATCATTCCATTAGCAACTTTTGTCATTGCTTTTTTTTTTTCAAAGCACTCAAGCGCACGTTATTTTCCTCACACTGTTTCACTCTCTCTCCTTTTTTCTCTCACTCGGTACTCACAGCATAAGAACTCTTATACCACTTTATAAAAGAAATTGCCACTTTGTGAATGAAACTCACGCACACGAGATAAAAAATGGGACACGATGGACACTATAAACAAAATGCAATCCATTGTGTATATTAGTATTGAACTAGGATAGGCTTTAAATAGTCGTATACAATGTAACAAAATAATCACTCTCTGATGACTAGTCATGTATAACATTGCAATATCTCAACAACGAATATTTCAATCACTATAAAAGAAAATTAACTTAATATGTTTAATAAAAATTGCAACTAACACTAAATAAAATTGCCATATTTTTAATTTAAGATTATCTTAACAGTTGAATCATCCAAAGTGATGCACTAGCACTAGTGTTAATACAATTATAGAGAAAAACAATTCATGAATGCAATCCCCTATTTAATATCAATATCATAATTATAACCCTAAAGACAGTTGTTTATGAGAAGGTATTAGGTAGAAGCAAGTGCAAAAGGTTGATAACAATGTTAGTTCCTAACAACTTGGTAACCAATTGTTTCCAAACATTATTTCCTTTAAACAAGTTGAATAACATAGATTAATAGAGTTTGTACCAGAGAAAAGAAAAAGAAACTATGTATTGTTGTTTTGAGAAAAGAGATTACAAGAAGATGTAAAAAGGAAAACAGAAGCGAGAATGAAAGCATATGTCTTAAGAAAGAGGGAGAGAGCTAAATATATACACACTCCAAAGCTAGGAAGCCGAGAAAGCCCAAAAAGAGAAGTGTTGACAGTTGGTTACAACTGAGCGAACCAGGGCTTGTAAAAGCATCAGGCAAAGGAGAGATGGAGAGTTTATCAGCCCCCCTCAAGATGGGAATAAATATTCTACATTCTCAGCTTCGAGAAGTGTTGGGTGAAAGAGGGCAACGATAACAGTTTGGTAAAAATGTCTGCTGCTTGCGGAGCAGAAGAAATAGGGAGGAGTTTGATTATACCACATGCCACTTTTTCATGGATGAGGTGACAATCTATTTCTATATGTTTTATGCGTTCATGGTAGACCTGGTTAGAGGCTATTTGAATGGCTGATTGGTTACCACAGTATAGCAGAGCAAGTAAGGAAAACGAGGCATGAAGGTCTTGAAAAAGATATATGAGCCACTGGATTTTTCAAGTTATGGAGGCCAAAGCACGATATTCAGCTTTAGAGGAGCTCTATGATATGGTTTGCTATTTTTTTGATTTCCAAGAGATAACCGATTGGCCAAGGTAAATGGAGAATTCGGTAATAGATTTGTGTGTTTCTGGGTAGGTTACCCAATCAGAGTCACTATAGGCCTTGAGTTCAATGGGTGTGTTGATGGGGAAAAATAGACCATTTCCAAGAGAGTTTTTGAGATATCGAAGGACACGAAAGGCTGCTTGCTTGTTAGAAGGAGTGGGAGCAGCAATGAATTGGATTAGATTATTGATAGAGAAGGAAATGTCAAGTCGCGTGCTTGTAAGGTATATGAGACGACCTGTGAGCCGTCTGTAGGATGAAGCCTCATCTGTATTAAGAAGTTGGCCAGTGTGTTAGAGATGGGATGTTTGAGCCATAGGAGTAGGGCTAGGGGAGGAATCTAGCATGCTAGTGTCGTGAAGAAGATCTAAGGTGTATTTACGCTGGCTGAGATGAAGGCCAGTGTTGTTGCAAGCAACTTCAAAACTGAGAAAATACGTGAGGTCGCCTAAGTTTTTGATACGAATGGCAGCATGGAGAAGGTCCGCAATGTGATTAATCTCGGCAACATTGTTTCCCGTGAGAAGAATATCATCGGCATACACAAGGAGAATGGTAATGTAAGGATTAGTATAATTAATAAAGAGAGAATGATCGGCATAGGAACAAACATAGTTGTGTGAAGTTAAGAACTGAAAAAGTTTGGCATACCATTGTCTGCCAGCTTTTTTTAAACCGTAAAGAGAGCGTTGAAGTTTGCATACGTGATTGGGTTGAGAGGATGGAAAGCCAAAGGGAGTTTCATAAAAACCTCTTCATGGAGATCATCGTGGAGAAAAGCATTGTTCACATCGAGCTGTTTAAGGAGCCAATTCTGAGAGGTGGCTAATACAAGAAGAAGACGAAGTGTAGTGAGTATAGTGACAGGAGCAAATGTATCTGTGAAGTTGAGTCCTTCAAGCTGATTGAATCCCTTAGCCACTAGTCTGGCTTTGAAATGTTCAATTGACCTATCGGATTTATGCTTAACCTTATAGACCCAACGACATCCAATAGCAGATTTGTCGGGGGGAAGGGTGGTAATGGTCCAAGTGTTGTTGGTTTGTAAAGCTTCGAGTTCATCAGCCATGGCCTTGAGCCAACGAGGGTCCTTACAGGCTTGGGCATAAGTGCGAGGTTCAAGAACAGAATTGATTGAGAAAACAACATGTTGAAAAGATGGGGATAGTTTGGCATAATTAACGTAGTTAGAAATAGGATATCGGGTATGGTTATGAGTTTGAAAATCATGATGGTAAGATGGGACCTTTTTGGGACGTGTGGAGCGGCCAAGCGGTGTAGGAGACACAATATCAGAGGCAACATTATCGTGGAGAGATGTAGCAACATCAATATGAGTGGGGGACACATCAATTACGTCGGTAGTGGATTGGGCAGAAGAATCAAGAAGTACAACAGTAGTGGTGGCGTCAGATATTGTAGAAATGGGTGCAGGAATGTTAGTGACATCAGTAGTATCAAAAGGGTGATAGTCATTTGAGTAATAGGTGGGAATATATGAAGAAATGTGCTGATAGGGAAAGTGTGATTCATGAAAAATAACATGGCGTGATACATCAATTTTGTGATTGTGAAGGTTAAGAAATAAGTACCTTTTGGTGTGGGGCTTAAAGCCTAGGAACACGCCTGAGACAACTCGTGAGTCAAACTTTGTCTGATGTACAACAGGGGTGTGAGCATAGCAAAGGCAACCAAAAACGCGTAAGTGAGAAAGGTCACATTAGAAACCATACAAGCGTTCATAAGGGGAATCATTGTTTAATAGAGGGGTGGGTAAGCAATTAATAAGAAAAACAACATGCTTAACAGCAAAGCACCAAAAAAGGGAAGGAAGATGAGCATGAAAAAGGAGAGCACGAGTGGTATTGAGGATGTCTTGGTGTTTGGTTCAACAATGCCATTTTGCTCAGGTGTATAGGTGCATGTGGTTTGGTGAGTGATGCCTTTTGTAGAGTAGAAATCATGCAGATAAAACTCAAGGCCATTATTAGTGCGGATATTTTTAATGACAGTGTGAAAGTGTGTTTCAATTTTAGTGACAAAGTCAATGATATGCTTGTGGATAGATGTTTTATCAGGCAATAATATGACCCATGTATAACGAGAGTAATCATCCACGATAGTCAAAAAGTATTTGAAACCATTCATAGAAATAGTGCAAGGTCCCCATATATCCATGTGAATAAGGTCAAAACTACGAGAAGAACTAAGGGGAAAGGGGGGTTTCTTATGTTTAGCCTTGTGGCAAGCATCACACACATAGTTTTTGTTAGTGCTAATATAGGAATATTTCTTTTGCAGTAAAGTCAATCTGTCATTGGATGGATGGCCTAAGCGTGAATGCCAAGATAAGGGAATGGTGGCATAACAGAAAGAGGAATTATGGAGAAAGTCTTGTGAATGAAGAAGATATAGGCCATCGTGAAGTTTAACTGAACCAATCCTCTTGTTGGTTGTTAGATCTTGTATAACACAGCTATAAGAGGTAAATGTGAGGGTATGATGAAGAGAAGAAAGTAGTTTGGAAACAGATATTAGATTAAAACAAAAGGAGGGAACATATAAGACATTGTAGAGTTTAAATTTTTTAAAGAAAGTAACGGTGCCACTGTAATGAGCATTGATTGAACTACCATTTGGAAGGCTAATAATAACAGGTGTGATGCCTTTGAAAGAAGAGAAATAGTGCAGGGAAACACAAATGTGATATGTGGTGTCAGAATCAACAATCCAAGTGTGATTGGAATGGAGAGGGAGAGGTTTTGAGGGAATATTACCAGTATTGGATTGGTTAGAGGTAGCAACACCAATTTGGTTAGCGTGAACAACATTATTGGTGTTGGAAGCATTCTTGAATAGGTCTGCTAAAATCTGGTATTGTTGTGGTGTTAAACGAATATGATCTTTATCAGACTGGTCTGTCGCGGTTGGGGCATTATCTTGGGTGGAGACATTATTGATGTGAGGCTGATGACCATTGGGAAACTTGTATCTGAGAGGGCAACCATGCTTATCGAAGAAAACTTCAATTGTGTGACCAGATTTGTTGAAAAAGGTGCATAGTTTTCGTGTAGATTGAGGTTTACTATTTTTGTTGTCTTGACCAGGAAATCCATGCTTGCGGTAACAAACGACTTCTGTGTATCCAGATTTGTGACAAAAGGTGCAGACTAGAGTAGATGATGCAGCAACAGAGTGAGTGGAAGAAGAATTGTAGTTGCCCGAAGATGGTGCAAGGGTGTCACGATTGCTGACGGAAGGATGAGCAGCAGCAAGTTGACGTTCTTGTTGTAGAATAGAAGAAAAAAATTTGGTGACAGCAGGCATTGGATCCAAAAGAAACATCTGAGGCTTGATGTTGGTGAATTGATCGTTAAGACCGCGGAGGAACTGCATCGACTGATCTTCAAGCTTTCTTTGATTTAAGATAGAAGAAAGAGGGCACGAACACTTGGGTTTGCAGGTGCATATAGGGTCAGGTCGGAAACTTTCTAATTCATCCCACAAAATTCTGAGTTTAGTGAAATAATCAGAAACACAAAGATCACCTTGATGAAGAGTGTTGGCTTGCATTTGGAGATCCGAGATTCGAGAACGGTCGCCTTAGGAAAAACGATTGTGCAGATCAGACCAAATGGCAGAGGCGAGGTCCATCCAGAGAATACTTTGTCGAATGGAAGGAGAAACTGAATGGGAGAGCCATGACACAACCATGTTATTACAGCAGTACCAAGATGCAAAAGAAGAATCGGTTTTGTTAGGCTGAATAGGAGTTCCAAGAACAAACTCAATCTTGTCTTTGGCGTTGACTGCAGTGAGCATATTGCAGCTCCAAGAATGGTAGTTGGAAACATCAAGAACAGGAGAGACTAAGGCAGTGGCAAGATTCTCATTATGGTGCAGATACATGTAACTATGTGACGATTGGGCTTGCTGATCTTTGGATGTGTCAGCCATGAGGATAGGCAAGAAGGAAAGAAGGAAAAAAAAAAGGATCAAGAAAAAGGTAAAAAGGATCTACTGGCTAATGATACCATAACAGAGTTTGTACCAGAGAAAAGAAAAAGAAACTGTGTATTGCTATTTTGAGAAAAGAGATTACAAGAAGATGTAAAAAGGAAAACAGAAGCGAGAATGAAAGCATATGTCTTAAGAAAGAGGGAGAGAGCTAAATATATACACACTCCAAAGCCAGGAAGCCGAGAAAGCTCAAAAAGAGAAGTGCTGACAATTGGCAACAATTGAGCGAATTGGGACTTGTAACAGCATCAGGCAGAGGAGAGATAGAGAGTTTATCATAGATGTTGCTGTCATTCATCAAAAAACTTCGGAAAACATAATATATTTTCATTACGAAACAAAACTCAAAACACATATGGTCCTAAACCTTAAGGTTGGTAAAAAAAAAAATAGAACATGAGAGGAACATTGAATAGCCCAAAATCATTGTGCTAGGGGTGATATAAATGCTTTTAGAATAGAAAAGTCTGCACTGAAAGTTTTTTTTTTATGTTTGAAAAATTAAAATTAGAAAGCTTTCTTTCCTTCTATGGACACACGTCCAGTTACTTTTTCAGCATTGTTAATGTGAACAATAAAAGCATACTCATCTGTTGTTAAAGTAACATGCAAAAGGTTCAAAGTTATGTTCTTTATGAATTCAAACACAAGTATTCATTGAGGCTTATCTGTGCATATTTGAGGATAAACTAATAAGTGGCTTCATTGAAACTATGCGAGGAAACAAACATTTATATACAATTGATAGATCATAGTACGTGAAGAGCCAATAATAAACTGAAGTGACAATAAGGAAGAGGGTGACATCAATGAATGCTTCGACAACCCTCAACCACTCAGAAAAATAAGTTAACTTAATACTTAACAATATATATGGTACCATAATTTTTCCTCCTCCTACGCAATATTGGATATAGAGGATGAAGATTTTGTTAGTTAAATTATTTTCAAAGTTACAGCAAAGAAAGAAAAAGAAAAACCTTTCAAACATTTGAACAAATCAAGAGATAAATAACAACTATATGTGTATTTTTAGGGCTTGCCAAATACAACACCCTGTAAATCTGTATCTTTTAATTTTTGAATATACGCTTGATTTAATGTTATAAGTATTGATATATATTTTTTAATATAATAATAATAATAATTTTAATTTTAATTAATTAATGATTAATATGATTGACTATAACCGAATACGTATTTGATATTTAATAATAGTAACATGTGTTTATTAAATGTGTATTATTTTAATCATTAATATATTGAATGTGTTTAATATGTATTAATGGTTAAATATATTTATTAAATGAACAATTAAAGTTAATATATAGTTAAATTTTGGATAGTATTAAAGATTTAAATTATTTTTAAAATTAATTATATATTAACATTAGCTTTTTCTCTAAAAAAATATGAAACAATTATTAAAGATAAAATATATAAGATAAATTATTATTAATAAAATTCAAACAAGATTAACGAAATTAGTTTTTTTCTTATATTAAACTATAAATAAAATATGTAACCTTTTATCTATTCCTTTTAATTTAATGATATCTGTAACGTCCCATTTAATTTATACACGAAATTAAAGGAACGCTACACATAAGATAGCATAACAACGCATATAACAACCCAGCATGTTATGACTCCTCATTCAATACACTACGACTCGACTCGACTCATCCGGATACGTATAACTTAGTCGGATTCAGCGGACGCTTGCACTTGTGGTGGATACCTCTGCTCAA
>Ga0214542_1012676_pt1 | contig 10672 bp, 5 predicted proteins | sample CNSS1metaG_FD_160096 | JGI IMG/M metagenome (GOLD analysis project Ga0214542, IMG submission 160096) | Root nodule microbial communities from cowpea collected in UCLA plant growth center, Los Angeles, California, USA - CNSS1 | ecosystem: Host-associated > Plants > Roots > Nodule | place: USA...
GGATCGATCTGTCGGGTGACGATCTAGACCCCAGAGTGGGCTGGGATGTTCGTCTCGAACCTGTTGAAGAGACCACCCCCTAGAGCTCCCAAATGGCCACTTCATCAAACTTGGCACCGGTCTAGAATCTGAAGAGCGTGACATCATCACACCCATCCTAGTCGGCAACATGGACCTCTTTGCTTGGTCAGCTGCCGACTTGCCTGGAGTTGACCCTCAAGTAGGATCTCACAAGTTATCTATCTACAAACTCGGCGAGGAGCGATGCCTAGCGGCCAAGGCTGAGGCTGATAAATTACTGAGCGTAGTGTTCATCGAAGAAGCTCACTATACCACTTGGGTCTCTAACGTTGTCCTGGTTAAGAAAGCCAACGACAAGTGGCGGATGTGTGTTGATTACACGAATCTTAATAAAGCTTGTCCCAGAGATGCCTATCCCTTACCCAATATTGACTGACTTGTCGACGGCGTGGCCGGTAACAAGATCCTCAACTTTCTTGATGCATACCTCGGTTACAATCAAATCCCCATGGCCACATTCGACATGAACAAAACTGCTTTCATCATAGACGACAATATCAACAGTGTTCTCCGCATTACGACAGTACAACCTTCACCTCAACCCCGACAAGTGCATATTCGGTGTCGACCGCGATAAATTCCTTGGATTCATGCTAACCCAATGTGGTATAGAGGCCAACCCTGAAAAATGCAATGCGATCATTGAAATGCGAAGCCCCACCAGTGTCAAAGAGGTACAACGCCTCATAGGCCGCCTCACAGCCATTTCCCGCTTCCTTTCCAAACTAGCCGAACAAATCCAACCCATCATACAGTTGCTCAAAACATCCGCCAAGTTCACGTGCAATGATGATTGTGAACAAATATTCCAAAAGCTTAAAACCACCCTCACCTCACCACTTATCCTTCATAAACCGGATACTCATCAACCCTTATTGGTTTATATAACCCTTATCGGTGACAACCAACATCCTGTTTACTTCATTAGTAGAACCCTACAAGACCCCGAAACCAGATACCAGATGGTGGAAAAATTGGCCCTATCCCTGGTACATGCAGCCCGTCGCCTACGCCCACACTTCCAAAATTATAACATAATCATCAAAACCCACTACCCAATTTAGAAAATATTGCAGAAACCAGACCTTGCTAGGCGGATGTCATCGTGGGTCGTTGAGTTATTCGAATTCAACATCCGCTACGAACCTTACGGCCCCATCAAAGCTCAATGCCTTCTAGACTTTGTCAACGATCTGCAACTCCTGAAGCGGACCAATGGACACTTAATGTTGATGGTTCATCCAACCCGAAGGGAATAGGTGGTGGCATCGTACTAGAAGGCCCCAACGACATCCTCATCAAAAAATCCATACACTTCGCCTTCAAGACCTCTAACAACCAAGCCGAATACGAAGCCATCCTCGCCGGCTTATCCTTGGCCCGCGAGGTTGGTATCAAGTCGCTAACATGCAAAACCGACTCTAGGCTCACTCTAAGCCATCTAAATGACGAGTTCCAAATCAAAGACTCTACCCTCCTACAATATTACAATCTAGTCCGGAAAGTCGTTCAGTCCGCCTTCGAACAAGTCCGCATACAACACATTCCCAGATCCAAAAACGTCAGAGCCGACATATTATCCAAACTAGTCAGCTCCAAGTTAAAAAGCCGACAGCTATCTCTATTACAACAAACACTGCTCACCCCTTCCATCACAAGTACTTGCCATAACCTAACCCAAGACCAAGCCGACAATTGGACAACCCCTTACATCCAGTACCTCAAAACCGGTAACCCTCCACCTAACGCCGATAGAGTTTGGATAACTAAAGCCGCTAGGTATACGATGATAGACGATGACCTTTACAAATACGGATACGGCCAGCCACTTCTCAAATGCGTCACGGCAGAACAAGCTCAGTACATAATTAAAGAATTACATGAGGGCATATGCGGCTACCATTCAAGCGCACACCATGACTACCCGAATCCTTCTCGCCGGTTACTTCTGGCTAACCAAGGAGGTCGACTGCCAAGACTTCGTTAGGAAATGCATACCATGCCAAAAGCATGGCAACCTCATTCACCAAAAACAAGAACATCTTCATTTTATACTATCCCCGTGGCCCTTCGCAAAGTGGGGAATGGACATCCTCAGCCCCTTCACCCCCGACAAAGGCCAAGTAAAATTCCTGATAGTAGCCACCGACTACTTCACCAAGTGGATAGAAGCCAAACTGCTTGCCACCATTACAGCCCAACAAGTACAACAATTCGTTTGGAAGGATATCATATGTTGATATGGCGTCCCACATACCATCATCACCGACAATGGCCGGCAGTTTATAGATAAAGAACTCGTTAAGTTCTACACCGATCTGGGCATCAAACAAGTAACCAGCTCTGTTGAACACCCACAAACCAACGGACAGGCCGAGGCGGAAAATAAGGTTATACTATTGGAGCTACGCAAGCGGTTAAACAACGCCAAAGGCTGATGGCCAGAAGAACTAGTAGAAGTGTTGTGGGCCTACAGATGTACCCCTCAATCAAAGTGCCACCAGGAAATATAACGCCAACATATGCCCAAGATCGTTCGCAAAAGGATACTTAGTTTGGAGAATGGCCAACAGTGCAAGAAAGAAGAATGGCAAGTTCTCCGCAAATTGGGACGGCCCATACCGAATACGTGAAGACGCTGGGGGAGGAGCATATCGACTAGAGTAGTTGTCTGGGGAAGAAATACGCAATACATGGAATGTATCCCATCTAAAGTTTTACTTTAGTTAAGGACATGTTTTGTACCAAACACTTCTAACGCTGGGTGTACTCTTTTTCCTCACCTAGTCTTTTTTCCCTGAGGAGGGTTTTGGCCGGGGAGGCTTTAACGAGGCAACCCAGATTTCATGAATAAACAAAAGGTTCCCAACTTCACGACTATTCTTCATTTCACTTCTCGCATTCATTTAAGTTCCCACCCTTACCACAAGTAAGCGGCCTGGGTCGAACACCTTTAATTTTATGTTAATTCGTTTAAGTTCCCCATCATTACCACAAGTAGGCGGCCTGGGTCGAACGCCCTTAACTTGATGTTAATTCGTTTAAGTTCCCCACCCTTACCACAAGTAGGCGGCCTGGGTCGAACACCCTTAACTTGATGTTAATTCATTTAAGTTCCCCACCTTTACCACAACTAAGCAGCCTGGTCGAACACCCTTAATTTTATGTTAATTTGTTTAAATTCCCCACCCTTACCACAAGTAGGCGGCCTTGGTTGAACACCCTTAACTTGATGTTAATTCGTTTAAGTTCCCCACCCTTACCATAAGTAGGCGGCCTAGGTCGAGCACCCGTAACTTGATGATAATTCGTTTAAGTTCCCCACCCTTAACACAAGTAAGCGGCCTGGGTCGAACACCCTTAATTTTATGTTAATTCGTTTAAGTTCCCTACCCTTACACAAGTAAACAGCCTGGGTCGAACACCCTTAATTTTATGTTAATTCTTTCCCTACCCTTACCACAAGTAAGCGGCCTGGGTTGAACACCCTTAACCTGTTGTTAATTCGTTTAAAGTTCCCTACCCTTACCACAAGTAGGCGGCCTGGGTGGAACACCCTTAACTTGATGTTAATTCGTTTAAGCTCCCCACCCTTACCACAAGTAAGCGGCCTGGGTCGAACTCCCTTAATTTTATGTTAATTCGTTTAAGTTCCCCACCCTTAGCACAAGTAGGCGGCCTGGGTTGAACACCCTTAACTTGATGTTAATTTGTTTCCCACACTTACCACAAGTAAATGGTTAGGGTTGAATACCCTCAATAAAAAATCAAATTTGCAAAACATCACATACATCAAAACACCCACTCACAATTATACAATACCACTAACGCACCACTATCACATAAGTTATCGGCATCAAATAAACAACATAGCATACACAAAGCATTAATCATATTAAAAGCAAAGTAAAATAGTGTACGGATTATTACAAACGTAGAACTCGTGACCAGTTTCAAATCATAAACAATAAAAGTCCTACGCCGCCTTGTTATCATCACCCTCCACGACTGCTTTTGCATCCTTCTCCTCCACCGCCGCTTCCTTCTCTACCTCCTCCTCGGGACTGCTCTCAGCCTCATTAACAAGCTGGCCATCCACCACATCCTTGTTAACATCAAATCTAGTATCAGCTACATCAATATCATGATAAAAAAAGGTCGTCTGCCTCAATCCTTTCTGGAACCCATTGATGTGCTCTTGGATAATACAACCTTTCAAGTCATCAAGCTCCACTTCTACGCCTTCATATTTTTCCTTCAGTTCATCATAATCTGCCTCCAGTAAATTTTGTTGAAGTTTGTGAGTGATTTGATGAATGTGATAGATTAAAAATTATATTTAAATCAAGAAAAAACAAAGATGATTTTACATTATTAATTCTTTTTTTTTAAATAATTTCAAAAGGCATATTTTTACATCATTTTCATAATTAAGCTGAAAAATAAATTGCAGACATAATAGTAATCTTTATATCACCCTCAAATCATTGCATAACAAAGATGATTGAAAAATAGAGGAATTCTCATCTTCCTTCCCCTCTCTCTCCGTCAAGGTTGATTGGAAGGAGGGGGAGATGATCAATTCAAGGGGATTAGAGTGTGAAGTTTGTGTTACTCACTTTCACTAGATTAAAGGTGAAAGAGGGTGGTTTTAGAGTAAAGTTTGTTAAAGTTTGTGAGTGATTTGATGGTGTGATAGATTAAAAATTATATTTAAATCAAGGAAAAACAAGATTACCCAAATTTGCTTTATTTTAAAAATTATTCAAAATTATCATTTTATAAGTGTGATTTGTGGTAAAAAAAATATTAATATGTATAAATGTAAATAAAATATTTTATTAAAATAATATTCATAAAATAATGTAATAAAAAAATTTATAATTAATAATTACTTTTTAAACCTTATTTTATAACAATTTTAACTTTTTTGTTATTAATTATTTTTGTAAAAATAATTTCAAAAGCCATATTTTTACATCATTTTCATAATTAAGTTGAAAAATAAATTGCGAACATAATTGTAATCTTCAAATCACCCTCAAACCATTTCATAACAGTTATGGTTGAAAAATAGAGGAATTTCCATCTTCCTTCACCTCTCTCCGTCAAGGTTGATTGGAGGGAGAGGGAGATGATGAATTCAAGTGGATTAGAGTGTGAAGCTTATCTTGTTCACTTTAAGGGGATTAAAGGTGAAAGTGAGAGGATTTAGTTGAAGTTTGTGAATGATTTGATGGATGTGATAGATTAAAAATTATAATTAAATAAAGAAAAAACAAGATTGCCAAATTGTCCTTTATTTTAAATATGATTAAAAATTATCATTATATAAGTTTGATTTGTTGTAGAAAAAATATAAATATGTGTAAATGAAAATAACATATTTCATTAAAAAATATTTATAAAATAATGTAATAAAAAATTTTATAATTACTAATTAATTTTTAAACCTTATTTTATTACAATTTTAAAATTTTCGTTATTAATTATTTTTTTTAGAATAATTTCAAAAGGCATAATTTTACATCATTTTCATAATTAAGCTAAAAAAAATTGCAGACATAATAGTAATCTTTATATCACCCTCAAATCATTGCATAACAAAGATGATTGAAAAATAGAGGAATTCTCATCTTCCTTCCCCTCTCTCTCCGTCAAGGTTGATTGGAAGGAGGGGGAGATGATCTATACAAGGAAAAGTCAATTCATACAACTTATACTCCAAGGAACCCAAGATCAACTCTTGTCCAAGGGAGGGGTGTCCTCATCTGGATTTAGTTTTGCTCACACCAACCGTAGGTGATCATTGCAAAGGACAACACACAAGGAAAACAACATAAACAAGAAGTGTAAGCTAATTGAATTCAGAGAAATCATACAGTCCACATCATACATATCATTCATAAAACATAGCTCAATTATATATAATTTTAGACTCGATACCCGGATTGTGTAAGCGACATTGGCGCTCTTGGTGGCTTGCACCTGTGAAGGTTTCTAAACTCTACAGAGTTTGGACACAAGGGGTTATCACCCAACCACTCCCAAGGTAACTCCCCTTCGCGTCTAAGACTTGATCAAGTTCAAAGACTAGGACCTCCTGCTACTCCTCACGACATAATCCATTCTCCTCTATTGGAGCGTGAATGATTATTGGAATTTCAAGATACCAACCAATATGGATTCCTCACGTCCTTACATACACTAACATACTCATCTGAATTTCCCTTGAAATTCCATTCAACCACAACCCCTCTTAATTCATGTTCATCAAATTTCACCACACAAAATATTAACATAACATTTCAAGCATATAAGAGACTAATGATGCAAAGTTTCATTTAGACATATAACTTCATTCTTTACAATAGAACAACAAACCTCCCACTTTAGTGATTCTCGCTCAAGCTAGACAATCTAGCCCAGGCGAGAGGCCATCTCGCTTAGGCGAGTCAGTCTCGCTTGAGCGAGGCTCTAACAGTGGAAAAAATAAAAACTTGGGCGAACTCTCGCTCAGGCTAAGCTGGTTCGCTTAGACGAGAGTGTCTCTCGCTCAAGCGACCTCAGCTCGCCTAGGCGAGGCTTCGCGTAGGAACATGGGTGGGTTTTCTAGTATTTTTGCTCAGGCGAAAGTCACTAGCCTAGGCGGAAATACCATATTACGAACCTGTTCCCACATGCAGGAGCCTAGATTCTTCACACACAAATTAACACTCACCAATTCATGCAATTCAAACATCATTTCAACAACTAGGGAGCTGAAATATAGGTTCACAAGGTGAGAATATAATCCTAGTTCGACTTAGCATGGATAGAGTTCCAGAATTCGAAATTGAAGGGAATTGGGGAAACTGAAGTTAACTTACATGGATCAAGGAGGAGATTCAATTGTGGGAGAAGCTTCTGCCCTTGTTTCAGGTTTGTTTACTGCTGCAGAATTGGAGAATGGATTAATTCACTTGTTTAGAGAAAGGACAGAGAAAACAGAAATGGAAAAGAGTGGAGTGGAATGAGTTGGTCTGTGAGAGTGGCAGCAGAAGTATAGAGAGAGTGAAAGGGAAAGAAGAAAAAGAAAATGGAAGAGGGGAAAGTGGGGTCTCACATGATAGATTAAAAATTATATTTAAATCAAGAAAAAACAAGATTACCAAATTGTGCTTTAATTTAAAAATGATTAAAAATTATCATTCTATAAGTTTGATTTGTGGTAGAAAAAATATTATTATGTATAAATGTAAATAAAATATTTTAATAAAAAAATATTTATAAAATAATGTAATAAAAAATTTTATAATTAATAATAACTTTTTAAACCTTATTTTCGAACAATTTTTAAACTTTCGTTATTAATTATTTTTGTAAAAATAATTTCAAAAGCCATATTTTTACATCATTTTCATAATTAAGCTGAAAAATAAATTGCGGACATAATTGTAATCTTCATATCACCCTCAAACCATTGCATAACAGAGATAATTGAAAATAGAGAAATATCCATCTTACTTCCCCTTTCTCTCCGCCAAAATTGATTGGAGGGAGAGGGATATGATGAATTCAAGTGGATTAGTGTCTTAAGTTTGTGTTGTTCACTTTAAGTGGATTAAAGGTGAAAGTGGATGGATTTAGAGTAAAGTTTGTTAAAGTTTGTGAGTAATTTGATGGATGTGATAAATTAAACATTATATTTAAATCAAGGAAAAACAAGATTACCAAATTGTACTTTATTTTAAAAATGATTAAAAATTATCATTCTATAAGTTTGATTTGTGTAGAAAAAATATTAATCTATATAAATGAAAATAAAATATTTTATTAAAAAAATATTTATAAAATAATGTAATAAAACATTTTATAATTAATAATTACTTTTTAAACCTTATTTTAGAACAATTTTCATATTTTCGTTATTAATTATTTTTGTAAAAATGATTTCAAAAGCCATATTTTTACATCATTTTCATAATTAAGCTGAAAAATAAATTGCGGACATAATTGTAATCTGAATCTCACCCTCAAACAATTGCATAACAGAGATGATTGAAAAATAGAGGAATTTTCATCTTCCTTCCCCATTGTCTCCGTCAAGGTTTCTTGAAGGAAGAGGCGGATGATGAATTCAAGTGGATTAGAGTGTGAAGTTTGTGTTGTTCACTTTAAGTGGATTAAAGGTGAAAGTGGGTCGATTTAAAGTACAGTTTGTTAAAGTTTGTAAGTGATTTCATTGACGTGATAGATTAAAAATTATATTTAAATCAAGGAAAAACAAGATTACCAAATTGTCGTTTATTTTAAAAATGATTAAAAATTATCATGGTATAAGTTTGATTTGTTGTAGAAAAAATTATTAATGTGTATGAATGAGAATAAAATATTTTATTAAAAAATATTTATAAAATAATGTAATAAAAATTTTATAAGTAATAATTACTTTTTAAACCTTATTTTAGACCAATTTTCAAATTTTCGTTATTACTTATTTTTGTAAAAATAAATTGAAAAGTCATATTTTTACATCATTTTCATAATTAAGTTCAAAAATAAATTTCAGACATAATTGTAATCTTGATATCACCTTCAAAACAAGACATAACAGAGATGATTTAAAAATAGAAGAATTTCCCTCTTCCTTCTCCCAACTCTACTTCAAGGTCGATTGGATGGACAGGGAGAGGATGACATCAAATGGATTATAGTGTGAAGTTTGTGTTGTTCATTTTAAGTGGATTAAAGGTGATAATGGGTGGATTAAGAGTAAAGTTTGTTAAAGTTTGTGAGTGATTTGACGGATGTGATAGATTAAAAATTATATTTAAATGAAAGAAAAAGAAGATTACCAAATTGTACTTTATTTTAAAAATAATTAAAAATTATCATTATATAAGTTTGATTTATCGGAGGAAAAATATGAAAATGTATAAATGAAAGTAACATATTTTGATAAAAATATATTTAAAAGGTAATGTAATAAAAAATTTATAATTAAAAATTACTTTTTAAACCTTATTTTATAACAATTTTCAAATTTTTGTTATTTTTACATCGGATTCATAATTATGCTAAAAAGTAAATTGCGGACATAATTGTAATATTGATATCACCCTCAAACCATTGCATAACAGACATGATTGAAAAATAGAGGAATTTCCCTCTTCCTTCCCTTCTTTCTCCCTCATCGTTGATTGAAGGGAGAGGGATAGGATGGATTCAAATGGATTAGAGTGTAAGCTTGTCTTGTTCACCTTAAGGGGATTAAAGGTGAAAGTGAGTGGATTTAGAGTAAAGTTTGTTGAAGTTTGTGAGTGTTTTGATGGATGTGATAGATTAAAAATTATATTTAAATCATAAAAAAACAAGATTACGAAATTGTACTTTATTTTAAAAGTAATTAAAACTTGTCATTATATATGTTTGATTTATCGTAGAAAAAATATGAAAATGTATAGATGAAAGTAACATATTTTAATAAAAAAATATTTAAAAGATAATATAATAAAAAAATTTCTAATTAAAAATTACTTTTTAAACCTTATTTTATAACAATTTTCAAATTTTTGTTATTAATTATTTTTGTAAAAATACTTTAAAAAGTCTTTTTTTTATATCATTTTCATAATTAAGCTGAAAAATAAATTGCGGACATAATTGTAATCTTCATATCACCCTCAAACCATTGTATAACAAAGATAATTGAAAAATAGAGAAATTTTCGTCTTCCTTCCCCTCTCTCTCCACCAAGATTGATTGGAGGGAAAGGGACATGATGAATTCAAGTGGATTAGAGTGTTAAGTTTGTGTAGTTCACTTTAAGTGGATTAAAGGTGAAAGTGGGTGGATTTAGGGTAATGTTTGTTAAAGTTTGTGAGTAATATGATGGATGTGATAGATTAAACATTATATTTAAATGAAGGAAAAACAGGATTACCAAATTGTACTTTATTTTAAAAATAATTAAAAATTATGATTGTATAAATTTGATTTGTGTAGAAAAAATATTAATTTGTATAAATGAAAATAAAATATTTTATTAAAAAAATATTTATAAAATAATGTAATAAAAGATTTTATAATTAATAATTACTTTTTAAACCTTATTTTAGAACAATTTTCAAATTTTTGTTATTAATTATTTTTGTAAAAATGATTTCAAAAGCCATATTTTTACATCATTTTCATAATTAAGCTGAGAAATAAAATGCGGACATAATTGTAATCTTGATATCACCCTCAAACCATTGCATCAAAGAGATGACTCTCTTCGTCAAGTTTGATTAGAGGGAGAGGGAGATGATGAATTCAAGTGGATTAAAATGTGAAGCTTGTCTTTTTCACTTTAAGTGGATTAAAAGTGAAAGAGGGTGGATTTACAGTACAGTTTGTTAAAGTTTGTAAGTGATTTGATTGACATGATAGATTAAAAATTATATTTAAATCAAGGAAAAAAAAGATTACCAAATTGTCCTTTATTTTAAAAATGATTAAAAATTATCATTGTATAAGTTTGATTTGTTGTAGAAAAAAAATATTCATATGTATGAATGAAAATAACATATTTCATTAAAAAAATACTTATAATATAATGTAATAAAAA
>Ga0214542_1012679_pt1 | contig 10671 bp, 3 predicted proteins | sample CNSS1metaG_FD_160096 | JGI IMG/M metagenome (GOLD analysis project Ga0214542, IMG submission 160096) | Root nodule microbial communities from cowpea collected in UCLA plant growth center, Los Angeles, California, USA - CNSS1 | ecosystem: Host-associated > Plants > Roots > Nodule | place: USA...
ATATATATATATATATATTAATTAGTAAAAAATTCTGACATTTTTTTTAAGTTGTATATCTTGTTTTCTGTTTTCATTCTTCCAATTTCAAGAATTGGTACGTTGTCTTCTTCCAGTACACTCTTTGACATTCTTCTCTTTCTTTTCTTTGAAATTGAGCATATACATCAAACCCTATATAGACAATGATGTTTATGGTATGCTTGTTGTTAAAGGATGGAATCAAAATAAGAATACTTGACACGTGACAATTAAGGTTTATTATTTGTTTATTTTGTTTATTTTTAAGGAATCAATCGGAGAAAGTGGGCTTGTTGATCAAAGCACTAATTAAAGAATTTCCATTGTGTTGAACGTCATTTTATATTTACTTCTATAATTATTTGGACTTGTATGAACTTAAGTTTATTTGAACTTTATTTAAAATTTATGACAGTGATGTATTTTATTTTATTTTATTTGAATTTATGATTAAATATTTATTTTTTAAATAATTTTGTAAATATTCGCGGGTATCCATGGATACCTGCGAATATGAAAAAAATAGGCAGGTAACCCATAAAAGATACTCAACGAATATAGGTACAGATACAGGGCAAATATTTATTCAACGGGTAATGTATGAGGGAGCTATTACTCGTATTCTACCCGTCCCGTTGACATCCCTAGATAAGACCACATTGCCAATGCATTCACAAAGCAAAAAAATGTCGTGTCGTTAGTGAGGAAAAATGGAAAAAATAAGTGTTGAAATGATGATTGTGAGAAAGAATAGGTCTAAGTGATACAAGTGTATAGAAGAAAAAAAAGCAAAGCATATTATGAAGAAGCTAAATAAAATTAAAAAAAAAATTGTCAACATCAATTATTATTTTTTAAATTTTCAAATTGATATCTATATTTTGGCCTATAAAATGTGGTTTGGCTAAACATCATGCTTTGAATGAAATTAACATTAGTTATATAATTTTAAATATTGAATTACTTATTCAACCATTTACATCACATCCAAATTGGAATATAGGTCACACAAGACCAAGAATATCACTACTAAAAATTTGATTTTTAGTGTAAGTTAAGTGTGAGGTTTAGTGATAGTTTTAACCGCCACTATTTTTATTTCTGTCACTTAATCAACCGACGTAGAATTTAGCGCCACAAAAGTATTATAGTGTCGATTTAATATAACCGTCAGAATAACTGTCACTAATATTCTTAAAGTCAGTTATAATCGCCAGCAAAATCATATGTTTTTTTAAAAAAAAATCTAATATTTAGCGGCAATTATAACCGGCAGCAAAATTATAATTTAAAAAAAAATAATCTATTTAGTGGCAGTTATAACCGCCAGCAAAATCATAATTTTATTTAAAAAAAATTCATCTAATATTTAGCGGCAGTTATAACCGCTAGCAAAATCATAATTTTTTTTTCTTAAAAAAAACTATCTAATATTTAACGACAATTATAACCGCCAACAAAATTATTATTATTTTTTTTAAAAATCATCTAATATTTAGCGGCACTTACAACCGCCAGCAAAATTAATTAAAAAAAAAAGAAATCTTTTGGTATTCTATTTTTCCATTCTGATCTATTTGTTTCCCAACTCAAAATTGGTTTTGCATGCCTCCATGAATTCCTTTCTTTCTTTTCTCCCTGTCTGCTTCTTCCATACCAACTTGACTTCAATTAATCTTTGCTAACTGATATTGAGAACAATGTCACAAACAGATCCATAAACTTACAAGTTATAGAAATCACTTTATCTTATTAGATTTTGACTTTTCAAATAGAAGTAGTTAAGAAGAATAATTTGAGACACAATTCCCAGACAAAGCATTAGGATAAATGTATTCAACATTATTCCAAAAGCTGACAACAACCAACACATACAATTTTGCATGATGTTTAAATCTTATGCAATTAGAAATTAATTGAATATTAGAAGTCAATATGATATCATCAAAGTTGGTAGACTTACATCTTTTAAAGGAAGCCCGTCTATGTTAAGGCTCATGTTCATCCTTGAATTAACTTGCTTCAAGCTTCATAGAAAGGAACTACAAAACTCAATTTGTTTGGGATACAAAATGACATTGCTAGTTAAGAAGGAAACATCATCGAGTGAAAAAACTAAAAGGTGATGGAAAGATGAAATTGATTATCTCATTTAAGAACGGTGCTTTACTAATTACCTGAACATTAAAAATAAATAAATAATAAATAACAAATTATGTGGGAAATATAGAAACATTAAACTTGCAATGGTCCAACAAAATATTATGAGTACCTTATTACACCCTAGAACTAAATCCTGTAGAACTTTTATTCTCCCACTGATTTTTAAATCCTGAAAAATCAAGTGGTGTTAAGTGGCATGCTTGTGAACAAATAATTAATATAAATAAAAGAAAGAAAAAGAGAATGTCTAATCATAATATAGGAATAATTTTATTCACACTACATAAGCCAAAGTATACAATTTACTGCTTAGTATAATTGTCTGTTAGACACATTGATAAATATTATACAAAGAAAAAAAGTACAATTTATATACATTATAATTTGCATCACTTAAGGAATTTTACCAAGCAATTTGAAATGAAGAGTGACCATTGAATCCCAACACATTGAAGATGAATATTCTTGACAGATTAAATACAATAGTATCTGTATATGTTTGAATCTCATCAAATAAATCAGATAATCTAATTTGTAATAACATTTTTGCCATGTAAACTAGACATAAACCAAACTAAATGAAAGTTATAAATGGTAAAGAAGTGAAAAAGTTATAATGCTTTATAGACCAATGGCATTGATGCAGAATAGCCACATACAAACTATGGGAGCAAACAATGTGACTGAAGCATTTTCCATTGCCATATAAGATATGCTTAAAATCTAAGTCTAGCTATATCTTCAACAATATCTAACAATCCTTTGTGAACCTTTCACATCAAAGATATGGTTTGTGAATAATACCAATATTGCTTGATATTCTTGGAGTATCAAATATTGATGTAGAAAAGCTTAAGATTACAATAGATGATGTCAATACGAAAATTTATTTATCAACATAATTTAAGTTTCAATTAATGTCTAAAATTCATCACTAAATCTTGACTATTATCAAAGCAATCCAATTAGATAAACTTTTTTCCATAAACTGGAATAACCATAGTTGAAATCTTTGAACCTCAATTCGGCATCTGACAATATAACATCAAGCTTCTGGGGAAAATTATCCATGTGCCTCAAATCACCCACTGGATGCCATTGCGGTTAACCTTGCTGGAATAGTTGTCCTGAATCTAATACAAAAACACATAGTGATTGAAATTAGGGATTATGAAAACTTCAAAAGAAAATCTAATATGAAGAGAAAAATAACTTACGGGAGAAAAAATAAATTTACTAAGAGGAGAAAAACACTTCAGAAAAGAAAATTGCACGAGAAGAAGAAGAAGATTTACAAACGGCTTCCATGGGAGAGAAGATGACTTCTAGAGAGAAATTAGATACTTTCATGCAGAAGAAAATGACCTAGGTAAAGAAGAGATTTAGCTATGTGAAATACTTTGCAACGAAAACACGCCAATAAAATGATTTAGGTGCCGAATACTCTTGCTACAGTATACACATTTAAAATATCTCATCGATTGTGAATTGACTTTAAATTTATATAATTTTTTAATTTCTTTTAACTTAGTGGCATTTCAATTAAACTGCCACTAAATAAGTGAATCTAAAAACTACTTTTTTCTGTAGTGTATTAAGTATGTTCACAAAAAATAAAAACACTAAAATTACAATTATGAAATACAACTCAATGTTAAAAATGCACTTGTAGTTACAAAAAACTTAAAAATAAAGAAACCAATTTCTAATCAAAGTACAACTTTGAAATCTTCCATATGATCTTCAAAACAAATTGATCTATTGATGAATTATTTGATGATCATCAAATTTGAATGTATGATTTTGAAGTGTTTATTTTTTTAGTTGGTAATTTCACATAAACTCAATCACAAATTTTGATCCAAACACACCTGCTAGAAAAAAAATAATAAAATGATGAACCACAATGTAAAAAAATATAATATATTACATTTTTTTTCAAAGAACAGACAAAAAAAAAGAATAAAACATCACATTTTAAAAAAGATCTAATCGTTGGGCGACTATGTTTTTCTAGTCTTCGCAGTTTTCGTAAAACTGTGTTTTCCGGTTCATTAACCGTTCGATTTAGGTGAAAACTTGAGAAGTGATTCATAACATATTGTTCTTTACTTTGAGCGGTGGAGATTTGAATTAGATGTATGTAACTAGATATATACGTCACTCATGATTTGTTGTTTGAATTCCCTAAGAGTATGATTAGTAATGGATGCTTAAGTGTGCTTAAGTGCTGGTATGACCTTGATTGGTGAATGTATATATATATATATATATATATATATATATATATATATATATATATATATATATATATATGTGTGTGTGTGTGTGTGTGTGTGTGTGCGTGTGTGCGTGATTGATGAGTATGTTTTTGATAGTGCTTGCTGAGCCATGTTGAATATATAAATCTACTTATGTTAGATCTAATGTATGATGTTATAAGTATGTGAAAAAGGCTAGTATGGATGATATCACTATGACTGAGTGTTGCATGATCATTATGGGTTTTGGGCAAGTATGGGAACATGATAATCATGCTTTATATGTAATGGAATTGCGCGGACATGCAAAATAAGTATATAGCTTTGATTGTGGCTTATGTAGTGTGTGTGAATTGTATGCATGCAAAGGGTTGGGAAAATGAGAAGGGGAAAATAATGTGTGTGTTGGATTGGATTGTGATGTTTTTAAGGAGCACGAGTGTGTCTACTATTTAAAGTGGTTCCATGAATATGAATGATGGTTAGTGAAATACATGTTTAATATGTGATATTTGTGTACAAGTATGTTAAAGCTATCTAAGTTAAAACTGTGCATTTGAGTCATGTGATTCATGGAAGTATATATATATATATATATATATATATATATATATATATATATATATATATTCTCGATTGTGGACATGCATAATTGTAAGAGTAGGATTGAATATAACCTACTTTGGGGTGCTAAACCAGCAACAGGTCGTTACTGGTATAGCACCAGGCGGCACAATGGTGGCAGCCGAGTGATAGGAGTACTAGGGATGTCCCTGGAACGCGTGGTACCTGGTAGTGAGGAGTGAACTTCCAGGCGATAGCCATTAAGACAATGGCTCTATTTGTGTCTGGCACTTGGCGACGAAAGGGTTCTGCAAGTAGTGTGTGTTGGCTTGACGCTTGGCGACGCTTAGGCAACACCAGGGGATAATGCAAAGAGCATTGGGTTCTATTGGCTTGTGTTTTGCGTGTTTGTGATGTTGGGCTTGGACCAGGAGAAGCTTGACTATGTCATGAGCGGGTAGGTTCATGGCTAGTGGTGAACACATGATAATATGAGCGGGGAGGTTCATATTATGATGCTCTCGCGTGAAGATACGAGCAAGGAGGTTCGTATGTTCCATGCTCACACTTGAGGGCTATTGCGAGCGAGGAGGTTCATAGTTGTTGGATCATGTGTGTTGGACCGTATAGTTGGACTATGAGCGAGGAGGTTCGTAGAGGCGTGACCAGGAGCGGGCAGGTTCGTGGAAGCATGTATATCCTGGGTCTATGGTCGAGTAATTGCTTGTGTGATTTGGATGTGCATGGTCTACAAGGCTTTGGGGTCATACCTTAAGGATGAACTTTGTTGTAACATTCCTTGAGTTGTGGCTCAGAATGGTATCCCTTGAGTTGTGGCTCGGTATATTGGGTAAACACAGGGCATTCATTGAGTTATGGCTCGGGATGGCGGATGGACATGAGCAGTCCTTGAGTTATGGCACGGATTGGCGAGTGTTGCCGGTGTGAGTGTGCAAGTTATGGCTTGTACGGATGGGTCCAAGAAGATTGCCCTCTTCGACGTTAGCCAATGAGTTTGGTAGTCTTGGGACAATTATGAACTATGGTTCATATTGGGAACTTCACTTAGCGTTACAGAGTGTGGTCTGTAATAGGTTTCCCGCACGTGTTCTATAAGTTGTGGCTTGTAGGTGGAGGCAACAAAGGGTATCTTGAGGTTATCATCTAAAGACGTAGAACATGTATAACATGGTGGTGGTCGTGTGGCATGGAATCAGAGGATAAAGTTCCTTTGATGAGTGTATGCATATATATATATATATATATATTTTAAATTGTATATATAATTTTTTTCTGTTAGCTCACCTTATCTGCTTGTGTTTGGCGATGATCGTGTAATTCGTTGCACAAGAGTAAATGATGTTGCAGGTGATACTGGTAAGGCATAGATCCGGAGATGGGCTAGTTTGGGAAAAACCTTTATGAAGTTTTACTCTTCTATGGATTTTTAAACGTTTGTAAACCTTTATCTTAGTATACTTGGAAATTGTAATTGATCCTTATAATTTATGGTTATGGCTTATTAGCGATGTAATAAATGATTTCAATTTTTCGCATTTTTGGAAAGACTTTATAATAAATGTAGTCTTAATTTTCTTTAAGTTTTATTTCATTTAAAATTAGTAATATCCGGCCGGGATATTACACCTATTATACTCACTATAGAAGTGTCTAGAGCGTAAGAGTCTATTATTGAAACCGTGTGTAAGGTTGCATTATCGTGTACAACTTGAGAGAACAAACATTGAGATGTATTATGATACACATTACTTGAATCAATATTAATACAAAAAACCAAACTTTACCCGTCTACAAAAAAAATGCAAAAATTAATACAGAAAAAATAAAAACTTTAACTTGTTATACCCATGTAAATTCTAAACACCAAAACTTTAATTGCTTAAAAACAAAAACATAGCCCAAAATAAAAAGATAAAGAATAAAAGAAGAAAAACATAAAAAAACAGTAAGTTGAATATGTTGAAAAAAGGAAACGCTGAGTTAAATATGATGTAAAGAAAAAACAAACATTTTAACTTCTTAAACAAAATCGTAGCCGAAAACAAAAAGAAAATAAAAAGATTGAAGAAGAAGAGCATGAAAAACAGTGAGTAGAATCTGATGCAAAGAAACACCCTAATAATGAAAAAAACCTCAACTTTGACAAGTTAAACAAAAAGGTAGCCCAAAAAACTTTGGAAGAACAAATCAAAAGAGAAGAAGAACACGAAAAAATAATGAGTTAAACAAAATGTAACCCAAAAGAAAAAGAAGAACAAAAAGACAAAAAAATGTGAGTGCACACATATCATTTGCGTTGTAGAGGACTAGAAGCTTGTTTGAGTGAGTGAAAGAAGAAGATCAACAATAAAAGATGAAGAATGATAGGAGAAGAACACCCCTTAAGAGAAAGAAGACAAATGGTGTTAACTAGAGAGAAGACAAACAAAATGTAAACGAGGAAGCTTGAAGAGAGGAAGAAAAACTTATACCTTTGTTGCCTTCTTCAAACTTCTCTGAAAGAAAACCTTCATTCACTAGAGAAAAAAAAAGACATACAAAAGTACTTACATCTTATAGAAGAAGAAAATATTCAAGAAAAGAAGAAAAGCTTGTAACTTTGATGTCTTCTTCAAACACATCATTCATCTCAAATAGAAACTTAATTCATCAGATAAGAAAAGCAATACAAAAGTACTTACATCTAGTAGAAGAAGAAAACATTCGAGAGAAGAAGAAAAGCTTGTACTTTTGTTGTCTTCTTCAAACAAATTCATTGATATGAAAGAAAACATTCATTCATTAGAGAGAAAAAAGTCACAGAAAAGTACTTACATCTGGTAGAAGAAGAAAAGATTGTATAGAAGAAGAAAAGCTTGTACCTTTGTTGTGTACTTCAAAGAGTTCATTCATCTCAAAGAAAACCTTCATTCATCATAGGAAAAAAGACATACAAAACTACTTGCATTTGTTTGAAGAAGAAAAGATTAGAGAGAAGAAGAAAAGCTTGTACCTTGCTTGCCTTCTTGAAAGAGTTCATCCATCTCCCAGAAAACCTTCATTCATCAAAGAAAAAAAAAACCGTGCAAAAGAACGTACATCTTGTAGAATAAGAAAAGATTCGACAGAAGAAGAAAAGATTCGACAAAAGATTGAATGATGAGAGGTAGGTTTAGGTTATGAGGTTTTGTGATTGAATGATGAGAGGTAGGTTTAGGTTATGAGGTTTTGAATTTTGATTATTGATTTATTTTTCTATGGTACAAAATTTAGAATGAGTGACACATTAGTGTTTTTTCTATTAGTGGAAAAAAATTGAATGCAAATTTTGTAGATATTATATTTTATTAAAAAGTTGTTGATTGTTAGTTCTCTATTTTTATATAGTATTATATTATTTTTAAGTTGTTAATGGAAAAAAAAATCAAAATTAATTTCAACTAACAAATATGTTAAATTTGTTTATCAATTGCATTTCATAAAATAAAATAAATTTATCAACTTTTTCAACTCTTTTAATAAATATATAAATTTAAATCAATTTAATTTTGTTAAAAATATATAATAAAAATATCAATTTTAATAAAAATATTTGTATAACATTTATATAAAAATTAAATTTTGTTTCAAGTTGGAGGGAGATGAAATTACTCAATTTTTAAAAATTTAGGACTAAATTGAGACAAATTAAAAAATACAGGAACCAAATTAAGACTAAAACAATGACACATGACGTAGTAGAGACACGTGGCATTGCCACTTTTACTACCGCATCACACTACCATTGCCATGTGGCATGACGTAAACTTTACAAGTGACAAATTTTTAGTTTATTTTAATATTTTTTAAATAAATAAAAATTAAAAAATTAAAAAAAAATTAAAAAAATCACGAACTAACACGTTACACATCTTTAACTTGTTAGTTCAGTACTAACGAAAATGACATAATTGCATCAAAGTTTTCAAAATAGGGACCAAATTGATATTTTCCAACAAAAATATAATTTAACTTTTCTTTTAATTTTTTAAAATTAAAAATAATTAAAAAGATGAAGTTTTTTGTATTATATTTTTGTAAAGATGTAAATTGCAATACTATTATAATTTAAATCATTAGCACTTACAAATTAAATTTTATTATTAGTTATAATAGAGTAATTTAACATGTACGTGTAATATTTATTTTCATTTATCCAATTAAAAATATTAATTAATCAATTAAAAACTTAGAAAATAGTTATATGATTTAATATGCTTAAAATATTCATTTATAAGTATATATATATATATATATATGTATATGTATATATATATATACATATGTATATATATATATATACATATACCTATATATATATATACATATATATACATATACATATATATATATATATAATTATATAAATATAAATTTAAAAATAAAATAAAATTAAATTAAAAATTAAAAAAGTGACGAACCTACCCGTCAACCCGTTGAGCCACCTTTTGACTGGGCCGAGTTGCAATTTCTTGCTTGTTTCTTAGTGATGAACTAACCCAACTCGACTTATTTTTGACAGATCATGAATGAGTCGGGTTAAATGAAGTTGGACCGTTTTATTTTGTCACCCTAACTGAAATTTAAATGACAACATTCTGATCACATGCACAACCATTTTTAGGTTTACTTCAAATTAAATAAATTAAATAGGTGATTTTGGGTAAATAAACTAGGAAGGGGGGGTGTAGTAGTGGGATTCTAAAAGAAATTGTGATATTATAGGAAGGGTGTAGTTGTGGAATTCTAGAAGAATTTTATGTGATATTTGGGAAAAAGTTTAAATGAAATTAACTTAAATAATTAATTAAAATTTATTTATCAAAGTTGTAAATTTTGTTATAATTAATTATTCTAACAATTATTTAGTGATGGTTTTATTTATAAAAGTTGTAAATTTTGTTATAATTAATTATTCTAACAATTATTTAGTAATGGTTTTTTTGTTTGATAAAAAAACTTTACAACTTCAAATACTTCAACACTAATAATAATAAATTAAAAATTTTAATTAATATTTATATTATTAAAATTAATATTTTTTAAAATGTTTTAAAATTTCAGACAATGGTTTAAGAAAAAAAGGGGAAATAAATCAGATAATATAAGTTCAAAATTGGGTTCTTCACGAACAGGATTCTAACACGTTACAACAAATTCATTAATCTGATCAAGAATTTCGGAAATCTTTTTCTGAATAAATTTTTTTTTATAAAAATTAAAAAATTTCGTCGACAGCAGGGTTCGAACCTGCGCGGGCGAAGCCCAACAGATTTCAAGTCTGTCTCCTTAACCACTCGGACATATCGACTTTTGTTTTTAAATGCATATTAGTAATTACTAATTTCTAACAAGCGTTTTTGTAAGTTTAAATTTAAGTTTATTCTCGTAATTTTAATTTTATAGATACGTACTTATACTAAGTTCTGTGTCTGTGTACATATTTCTTCTAATATTTTATTTTCTATTCAAAAAACTAGGCGGAAAATAACGTAAAACATTATACAATATTTTATAGTTGATACACTTTAGAAAAGAAAATAAAGAGACTATTTTGTACAAACTCCGTTTCCTCCCAATCAAAACTTGCTTTCGTCATTGTAGAAATATATATATATATATA
>Ga0214542_1012681_pt1 | contig 10668 bp, 6 predicted proteins | sample CNSS1metaG_FD_160096 | JGI IMG/M metagenome (GOLD analysis project Ga0214542, IMG submission 160096) | Root nodule microbial communities from cowpea collected in UCLA plant growth center, Los Angeles, California, USA - CNSS1 | ecosystem: Host-associated > Plants > Roots > Nodule | place: USA...
GGGATGGGGATGGGAAAAAAGTTTGATACCCGTTGGGTTTGGATATGGGGATGGGGATGAATTTTTTATGCGGGGATGGGTATGGGATAGCGAAACCCGTCCCCGCCCCGCCCCGTTGCCATCCCTAGATATACTTTACCACCCTTTTGGCCCTGCCATCTTCGACCACAAATTAATGATCACTTTTAACGGCTATATTTTATTTACTTCATTGTTTATATAGGTACTTTTATCAATATTTAAGTGTTACTTTTTTTATAAAAAAAAATAAAAAAATTGTCATTCCATCCAAGTTGTTTAATTTTCATAAATACTTTTTATATTAATGGGGCACATTTTCTTCTTGTCAATATAAAACTAGATGATGAATATAGGCTATATTAAATAAATATTTATGAAAGTATCATATGGAAAGATAAATATAAAACTGAAAACAATTAATGTTGTTAATAACAGTATAAAATATATTAAAGATATAATTTAGTATATTTTAATTATCACAGATTATAAAAAACGAATACTGTAAATAACATTTGAAGTCACTTGTCACTAGGGTGGACAAAAAATCTATTTTTCTTGATCCAATCCACTTTTGCTCAAATCTAATCCATTTATAATCCATTTTATTAAAATTTCGATCCATTTAATGGATCTGGATTTCAATCTAATCTACATTTTATATATTTTATGGATTGAATATCCATTTTATAAATCAAGATTTTTAAATATGGATAATTCAAAAAATCCAATCCAAATTTTCAATTTAAATTTTTAGTTGGATTAGACTAAAGGTTCAGATGGACTATGCTAAATTCAAACTAGGACGGGCCTTGCTCGACGACCTATATGGATCGGGCAGGCTCGACGACCATAAGAGGTTGGGCGGGCCTAAAGATATGAACGGGCTAGGCGGGCCCGACAAACCGAACGAGTTGATCGGGCCCAACAATTCAAAAAATTTGAGTGAGCCCGATGAACCGAATGGTGCAGGTGGGCCCGAAGATCCGAACGGGCCAAGCGGGCTCAAAGACCCGAACAGGCCAAGCGGGCCCAATGACCCGAATGGCTCAAGCGAGCTCGAAGAATCGAACGGGTCAGGCAGGCCCAAAGACCCCGAATGGGTCAAGCGGGCCCGATGACCCGAACGAGTCAGGCGGGCTCGAAGAATCGAACGGGTAAGGCAGGCCTGAAGACCCGAACGAGTCAGGCGGACACGAAGACCCAAAAGGGTCACGCGGACCTGAAGACCCGAACGGACCAGGCACGACCAATGACGAAAACTGGTCAGGCTGCCCAAAGACCCGAACGGGACAGGAAAGCCCAAAGACCCGAACGGGCCCGACGACCCGAACGGGCCCGTAGACTCAGATGGGGCGGACGACTTGGACGGGCCCAACGACCCGGACGGGCCTGACAACCTAGACGGGCCTAACGACCCGGACGGGTCTAACGACCTACACGGGCCTTACGACCCGAATGAGCACGACGACACGAACAGGCCAGACGGACCTGACGACTGAAAAGACCCAGATGGGCCCGACGACCTGGACGAGCCTGACGACCTACACGGGCCTTACGACCCAGATGGCATGACGACACGAACGGGCACGACGACACGAACGACCGCGTCGACCCGTACGACCCAGATGGGCTCGACGTCCTTGACGGGGCCTACGACCCGATCGGACCCGATGACCCAAATGGGCTTGACGACCCGGACATGATCGACGACTTGGATGGGCCCGACAACTCGAACGGGCCTGACGATGTTGACGTACCTGACGACCCAGACGAGCCCCACGACTCGAACGTGTCTGACTACCTGATTGGGCTTGACTGTTTGGACGGGTCCGTCCGGGTCGTCTGGCCCATTCGGGTCGTCCGACCCGTTCACATCGTCGAGCCTGTTTGTCTTGTCGGGCTCGTCCGGGTTGTCCGGCCCGTCCGGGTCATCGGGCTTGTCTGGGTCGTTGGGCCCGTCCGGGTCGTCGGTCTCATCCGGGTCATCCGGGCCTTAATGACACAGGTTTTAAAAAATTCAATTTAAATTTATTTCATAAAAAAATGGATTCCGGATTTTAAACTTGATCTAAATATTTGGATTGAATTTAAATCTTGATCCAAATATTTTTTCTGGATTTAAAAAAAATCCAAACTACTTTTGCTAAAAAAATGGAATTGGATCAAAAATCTAATCTAATTATTTGGATATAAAATAGATGTGGATTGGATATCCAATCCATGCCTACCCCTACTTGCCGCTCTTCCATCATCACTATTCTCATTTTCAAATGAATATGCAGAGTAACACATAAAATATAAACACATATAAAGAAAAGGAAAATATGATTTAAATTGTCGTAGCTTATTTCATTTAGGACTCTCACTTTTTTTGTTTTTTGGTTATCTTACTTGAAAGAATGAAATTTAAAAAATTATGAAATATTTCATTATATCATAAAAAAGTTAAAAATTTTGTAAGCATATAAGAAATATTAAATGTTATTTTATGAGGTTAATGTTTCGTTATGAACTTTATGTATTTTTGTATAAAATAATTATAATATTTAAAATAAAAATTATGAAGAGAAATGATTGAATTTAAAACACAAGAAACTTTATATCTTATTTCTTCTTTTATAAATTTTTAATACAAAATACATTTGATTTATAGGATTTTCTTAACAACTATGGTCTAAAACTAGTCTAATTATATTATGAAACTTTAAATTGAAAACTCGTTGTAATTGATTTTTTTATTTACATATATTATAAAACTAAACTTAAAATTACATGTTTAAGTAATAGTAATTTCTCAAATAAAGCATTGCTCCCTGACAATTATCCTTAAAACATTTTCAGTGCATGTTGCTTTACGTGTTTCTACAAATAAGTAAAAAAATAATTAATGAGTTTCAACGTATATACCCTTTCTTTAGTCACTTGATTGTTTTTTACCTTTTCCTCCATGTGTAATTGATTATGAGCAATTGTAACATCCATGTTAACTTTTATAATCAATAATATGTAAACGAGTTATTTATTAATTAAAATACTATTTTATTATAGGATCTATAAATATTAATGAAATTAAGAAAATACTATTCGTAATTAAAGTACGTACGTTTTGTAAAAACTTTTTTTTTGTATAGCTTTTAATTGTTTTGTAGCCATATAAAATGTTTGTTTTCTTTTTCTATTATTTCTAGTAGAATATGGTTATATAAGAATTTGGAAATGAATTATACGTATATAACCTTCAAAGTATTTAAACCGCAGTACGTTATAATATTAAACAACCTGAGACATTAAAAAAGAAGTAATGACCTGTTTCACATTTCTATTGACAAGATAATTAGAGAGATTGTAGTTGTTGTGAGTAAATTTTACATATTGTTTTTTTACAAATTAAAAGAAGAGAGAAAGAAGTTAAAGATGAAAAACATTATTATAAGAAAACTATTACAACTCGAATAGTTGGCAGGTCCTCATAGGTCTAAAAGAAATTATAATTCTTCCAATAGAATAAAGAGAAGAAAAATAAAAAAAAAAAAAATATATATATATATATATATATATATATATATAAAGAAAGAATAAGTAAAATTTTTAGAACATGTGACATTTTATACAAAAAGAAAATAAGGGATGAAATTGAAAGTCTTTTGTCTTCTTAGATACACATTATTGTCATGATATATATCCAAACAACAAAAGTAGGTCAATCAGAAGAAGCACTCTGATGGGCCAGGTGGGCCTGCTGCGTGTGGGCCTGACAATATTCTGGGCTTGTTCAGAGAAACACTACGATTGTTGGTGGCGGAAGCGGCGGCGGCGGAGGTGGAGGTGGTGGTGGCAACGCGTTCACAGGAGGGACACATGGTGAGGGTGGTAGCCGGAAGCTGCATGAAAAACGGTTCACAAGTTTTCAAAGCCCTCAGTTCTTGCAGTTCCTTCTGTAATCTCTTATTCTCTTCTGACAGATTCTCACAGCACCTCTTCAAGTACTCACAGTCCACCTCGGTCTGCTTCAACTTTGTTCTGTAATCATCGTGTTTTCATCAGAAAAAGAAAAAGGAAACAAAAGCAATAACAAACACGGTTTCAGCGAGTTCTTTCTCAATTATACCTTGCCCTTCTGTTCTGAAACCAAACCTCTACTTGACGCGGACGCAGATTTAACTCTTTCGCAAGAACAAGTTTTTGTTTCTGCACTTTTTCACATGAAAATTAAGAACTATAACGGTGTATATACCTTGGTTGAAATAGTGAAAGAAAAAAAGTGAGAGTTACTAACGGGATTGAGAGTGGTGTGTTCTTTGAAGCTGTCTTCCAGAAAAGCTGATTGTGTTTTGGAGAGTCTGAGTTTCTTCCTCGTTGACCCATTTTCGTCTTCTTCGCTATCACCCTCACAGAACTTTCTACTGTTTCTGCAAAAATATGACGACACTGCACTGTTGTTGGGGGATGAAACTGCAGCACCGTCGTCGGTGTCATCAAGCACCCTCACCGGAATCTCTTCCATGCCTACTGTTATAAACATGCACACACACACATGAGATGATGAAAGAAAAGAAGAAATTAAGATGAAGGGATATGATATATGATATATGAGAGTGATTACATGCATGGGAGAGCCATGGAATGGGAAGGCGTGGAGAAGGAAGAACTGGTGTTGAAGGAAGAAGGTGGTGGAGCTGAAGGGGTGGATCTGAGGAAGCTCTTGTTTCGTGTGGCAGTGCCATGGAAAACCCCATTGAAGGATTGTTTGTGTGGCCTAAGCTCAAAGCCAACTCCATTTGCAAATGGAAAAAGATTGCGTGGTTTGAGAAATTATGCAGAGAGAATGAATATTTCTAGTTCTATCTATATGTATTACTACTACTGAGTATGATGAAGGTTTTTAAATGAAAGCGAGTGTGTGAAAACCCACACACCAGAGTGGTGCAACCTTTTGTGTAAACTGAGAAATGAACTTTCATCAACAAAAAAACAACATCATGAACATTGTGTCTGTTTAGTGTTTAGAGTTTGCTAAGCCATCATCATAAATATGATTTTCCTTATCTTCACGCTTCTTATTTTGATAATTATCAGAATTGATTCTGGTGTCTACAAATACACCTATTCGGATTACTGTTCATTACTTATTTTTGTTTTCTGTGTGGAATTAAAATCAATTAAAAAAGAACTGAAAAATCGATTTTAGACATCAACTTAGTGTTATTGTTACTTGATGTGATGTGATTTATTCCACTGTTTCCAAACACGGGTAGTCATTAGCAGCATATGTATATATAAACACGTCAATTCATAAACTGGTGCAGCAATTCAGAAAATACAGGTAAGAATTGCAGTTTGCATAGAATATTAAATTTTTATCTTTATTTGAAAGAAGAGAAAAAGAATAAGATAGAGAAAGTGATGAGATGCAATATATGGTGGTTCTGAGATGATTGCAATAATTGAAGTCATGCAGACTTTAATGATAAGGTGTAGTGAGAGAAGAAAGGATGCTTGAATTATTGGTTAGGACAATCTTTGAGAAGACCAACAATGGCAGAAAGTGAACATCATGTAATCATTGTTAATGGAATGTATAGCCCAAATGAAGGACCAGTGTTTTTTTCTGTGGTGTGTAACCAACTTTCTTTGTTGTCTTTCTGTCACAAAATATCAACCTTTTCTTTTTCGTAATTTATTTTACTGCATTCAAAAAAGGTAATAGACGAGAAGACTTTGGTTAATTTCCCTTAACACTCATGATATGGAATATGTTTAAGGCTTTTGACTATGCATTAATTAAGCACTTTTATTTGCTTTTCTATTAATATTTTGATTAAGGTTTGAGGGTTTTAGTAGTAGTGTCGGAGAATCATTTTGAGGTCGTGGTTATGGGAAGAGATTAATCTGGTGCAGTAACCCGTTAGAATATCATTCATGAGTTATCATTAGTAGGTGTCAATAAGGGCTGGCACGACGAACCGTTCTGCAGGTCCACAAAAAATGTACCAGAGAGATCAAGATATTGAATTCGTAGATTCGTTAAAGTCCGGCGTGCATAGTCTAAGGTTTGCGCAGATTGGCCGGCTAATCCGCATTAGAAAAGAGAAAAAAAACTTGCATACGTATATATGAGATACTTTCCTTCTTTACTCGTGCATGAATGTTCCAATAAATTATTATATGACCGTAAAAGATAAGTATTCGTATTTTTAAATGTATAAAAATTTGAAGAATACATCGTGTATGTCAAATTATGGATATGAATATGATAAAAATATTGAATTATCAATTTATCATTAAACTCTCCAAAATTTTATCAATTTTATGAACTTGTTCAAATTTTCAAATTTGTTGAATATTAAAAATTTTACCATAAGAATTGAAAAAAACAGACTAGTCCGCAGATCCATACTAATACGAGACAGACCAAACTTTTCAACTTGCATTGAAAATATGAACCAGACCAAGTGCGGATCGAGTCAAAGTCAACTCTTCACAAAATAACCTCTGTTTGAATATCATGGGTCATCCAAAATCTCTGCAAATAACTTGTGAAGACTCTAAATGTGGAGGTTTAAAAAACCCTACAAATTACTTAGCAGAGGGTGAAAATCTCTACAAATAAAAAAAAAAAAAACCCTCCACTGAATAATAATTATTTTTAGTGCCCGAGCATTATCACTCCTGATCATTAGTAATGCAAATCTAAGTATGTATGTGTGGACGAGAATGTGTCATTTCAATACAAGAATATAACAAAGAAATTATTGATTGACCAATCAAAATCCATAAATATAGATAATAAATAATTACAATATATTTGAATCTTGAAAAGTAGTAACATTTAATGTATAAAAGAAGTAAAAGATTTAGCAGAAAATAGCAAAGATGTAGTATTCTGTTGTTGTTCCTTTGTAATATTTCGGAATTTCTTTACCAAGTAACTGTTTCTCTTACACAACTCATTCCTTCCCAATTTTGACAATGAAATATTTAACACAAATCTTTATAAATACAATTTGCTAAAATTGATTTCAGTATATAGAGGAAAATAGAAAAAATAATAATTGTTTATAAATTAAATTAAATTTATTATTTTAATTAATTGTAAAAGAAATTAATTGGGGACACTTTTCTTCACTAATTTGTGAGAAATTTCAAATAATGTATAAATTAAATTAAAATCATTTAGATGATAAATTTATGAATGCATAAATATTTGTGAGAAATTTCAAATAATGTATAAATTAAATTAAAATCATTTAGATGATAAATTTATGAATGCATAAATATTTATAATTTTATAATTTATAACTTAAATAGTGATAATAAGTAGGAGAAACAACAACAAATAATAATATCCAATTCATTTCATCAATCATATTTAGTCACTTTCTTGATGTGGTAGGTTCATTCAATTTTTTATTCTTTGAAGTTTTGCCATTTCATAAAATAAATAATAAAATCACATAACACTGAAATTTTTAACTCAAAACTGTACAAGATAGACTTTTATAATTTGTGATTTAAACCTCCATTGTCATATATTTTTTTTTTTACCTACAAGTGGATCTTCAAATCAAAGATACACTCCAAAAATATATTTCCAATGTTTCTTTTTGGAGATGATTTGAGAGATAATGAGTGAAAAAATTTAGAAAGAATAAAGGGTAAAGTGGTGTTCTTCCTTATAAGGAATTTGGAAGTGAAGATGAAGAAATCTCAAGGTTAAATTTATAAAAATTTATAAATGATTTGATAAATATGAAAGATAAAAAATATTTTAATGAATTAAAATATAAGATTACAATTTTATTTTTATTGTTAAATAAATATAAAATGAAATGTATTTAGTTGAAATTAATGAAAAATAAAATGTAATGATTTTTTTAAAATTTTAAATGTTTAATTATTATGATAAATTGTTAATAAAATTTACATATGATTGTTTGAAAATAACTTTAATTAAATATTATATTGTAATAAAAAAATTATTATTATTTATAATAATATACAGAGAGAATACCCTTTTCTTATCCACAACTCGATATTTTCATTTCACCCTTAATTATTATTTTTAAAATTAATTATTATTTTAAAACCTCTTTTATCTTTAACCATTATGTTCATAAAAAAAAATTTGTACATATTTTATTTTTCAAATTTTACATTTAAAAACTATTTTAATAATTAATTATATGTTTCTTATTATTTTAACTCAAATTTTTATGAAAATTAAAAAAATGCGAATACAGCGTTGTACTACTTATATATGATGAATTGTATATGATGAATGTATGCATATAAATAGTGAAAAAGTAATTTAAATTAAAGCAAGGGATAAAAGGATAATTACATAGGTTAACAATGGTCTTTGCCCAAATCTTTGGTGTGGTGAGAAGAGTAACATTTACCATTCTTCTCTCCAAATTGCTTCAAATCAACAGAAAGGAATAAGAGCACATTCCTAGAATCATTTCTCACAAACAATAAATATCATGGAAGAAACATGGCCTAAGATTTGGTGGTTGGAGGCATTGAAAAGTGAAAGCTAGATGAAAAGCAGAGTAAATAACGGAGAAAAAGAGTAAACCATTTTTTTTTCTATTGTAAACAAATTTTGCTTATTTATAAAAGTGTTACCACATTTTCTTTTGTCATTTTAAAAAGATCTAATGTAAATTGTGTGATGTGAAAGATTATTTTTATATTAATAGATTGATACCTAAGGAGGACAATTTGCCTATGAGTCAGTTTTTGAATTGATGGTGAAATTTATGAAAAATTAAATGTGGTCCTAAACTATAAAGACAGCAAAATGTTTCAAAGTTATAAAATTTGTCATTCACAACAATATAAACATATAAGTAGGCAGACAAGAAAAAAATGGTTTAGTTAAATATATGGATATTTTTTGCTTTGTATGTTGCAAATGATCATTTATACTAAAATCTTGTCCATATTCTTTCGATAGTAAAAAAAGAAACAATCCATTTAGAAGAAGATGATTAAAAAAAGGGTTAATTATGTTTTCCGTCCCTCAAGTATTATGCGATTTTGTTTTTAGTCCCCCAACTAACGTTTGCTCCAATTTGGTCCCTCATGTTTTGAAACGATTGGAAATAGTCCTCCTTTTTGGATGTTGTTAGATTTATTTGACACCTGGCAAACGGACTGCCACGTATGGATCCTGTTTTAATCTGTGTAAGTGGAGTGTGTTTCTGCACGTGCTAATTAAAGAGAAGTTTTACATCCAAATAAGTCGAAAATGTTATTTCTTCAGTGGAAGAGTTATTTTGTCTGAATTAAGTGGGTTGTGTTATTTAATTAAGTGGGAGAGAGTTATTTTGAGTGTCGCATTTATTTTGAGTGGGAGAGTTATTTTGAGTGGGACATTTATTTTGTCTGAACGAAAGTGTTGCACAGACCAATCCAGGGCTTGAGGGAAAGGATTAAACCCTTACACAACAATCACGAGGTTGAGGATAGGGATTAAAGCATCGAAGAGTAGAATCGGGAGTAGAATCAAGAGGTTGATGTAAGGGATTCAAGTATTGAAGAGTAGAATCGCGACCTAAGGTAAGTTCGGTTCTTCATGTTTTTTTTTTTTTGGATACTTGGTCTGGTTTGGTTTCATATTTTCGTTCGTTTATGGTTGTGTATTGATTGGAGTAAGGTTTTTTACGATAAATCGCGACCTAAGTAAGTTCGTTCGTTGTATGGTTGTCTATTGTAGGGCTGGAAATGGGGTTTGCAGTTGCTTTTCATCACATGGGACGATTCGAAAGGAATAAGGGATTAAAATACGTTGGGGGTGAGATTCATGTAGTTAAAGGGATCAACCCCGATTTTTGGTCTTATTTTGAAGCATTGGGCATCCTCAAAGAGTTTAAATACGCGGGTGATGTTAAACTGTGGTGGAAGGGTTCAAAAGAGAAGCTATTAAACAATCTACGGACGCCGAATGATGACAAGGACGCAATGGCTTTGGCTTTCTTTGCAGAGGAGACTAAGCAAGAGGTTGATATATACGTTCAACATGTACCTAGTCAGCCTGAAGTGGTACACTTTATTTGCGATGGTGTAGCAGAGGAGGTAGTGGGTGAAGAGAATGTTATACACCAAGAGGAAGTACTGGTTGAAGAAAGTGTGGTAGGAGAAGAGGAAGAACTGGCTACAGGTAATGTGGTAATTGAAGAGGAGGGAGTGGCTGCAGGTAATGTGGTAATTGAAGAGGAGGGAGTGGCTGCAACTAATGTGGTAATTGAAGAGGAGGGAGTGGCTGCAACTAATGTGGTAATTGAAGAGGAGGGAATGGGTGTACATAATGTGGTTGTAGAAGAAGAACAAGTGGCTGCAGATAAAGTGGTAGTAGAAGAGGAAGAAGTGGCTGTAGATAATGTGGTAGTTGAAGAGGAAGGAGTGGCTGTAGAAAATGTGACTCAACAGAATGTGGTAGCAGAAGAGGAAGTAGTGGCTGAAGATGTAAATTGTGAAGATGAAGAAGGTTTAGGTGGAGAGAAATTAGATGACATTGAAGAAGAGAGGGTGGCAGACGATGATGATGGGTTTGGGATGGATATTGATCCACCTGTGAGGAAGTTTGGGGCTGTTTTAGATAGGTGGAAATCATTCAAACGGAATTCAAGCAGAGTGAAGAGG
>Ga0214542_1012682_pt1 | contig 10668 bp, 16 predicted proteins | sample CNSS1metaG_FD_160096 | JGI IMG/M metagenome (GOLD analysis project Ga0214542, IMG submission 160096) | Root nodule microbial communities from cowpea collected in UCLA plant growth center, Los Angeles, California, USA - CNSS1 | ecosystem: Host-associated > Plants > Roots > Nodule | place: USA...
GCCGCCACCCATTCATGGACTTTATCGCCAACACCCCTCTCCCAGCCCAGTGGGAACCCTTCACCCTGGATCGCTATACTGGCGAAACCGACCCTGACGAGCACCTTAAAGTCTACATCACCCATGTTGCCTTGTACACATCCCAAGACGCAGTCTTTTGCAAAGCTTTCCCCACCACCCTCAAAGGCCTTGCCCTAGAATGGTTCACAACTCTTCCGCCCTACTCAATCGACAGTTTCGACATCCTCTCCCACATGTTTTCCACCCACTTCGCCGGAAGTCGTCCCCATCAAACCACCACCATATCTCTACTGGGTATCAGACAGGAACCTAACGAACCACTCAGAGCGTTCATCGATCGCTTTAGTAAAGCCGCCCTTCGTACACCGCACCTCAACCAGGAGATGATTCTCTAGTGCATGACTCTTACCCTACAACCCGGCCTCTTTGCCAACAACGTCTACCTCCACCCACCTGCCTCCATGCACGAACTCAAGCTGCGTGCAGCCGACTACGTCCGCATGGAGGAAATGCAAACACTTTACACCAAATTCTGCAACGACTACGCCGCCACCACCTCCAACCCCACCCCACAGCCTAACCCACGCCCTGATACCCGCCCACGTGAACCCCGCCAACCTCGCTTCACCAGATACGCCCCCCTCATAGTTGCCCGTTCCTGCATTCTGGACGAAGCCCTCCAAGCTGATCTAATCCCTCCACCACACAAGACAACCACACCCCCCAACGCCGACATGACCAAATATTGTCGTTACCACCGCAACCATGGTCACACTACGGAAGAATGCAAAGCACTCTAGGATAAAATAGAAGAACTGGTCCGTGCTGGCCACTTTCGCCGCTTCATCCGCAAGGATGACCATTCCTCCTCCTCTCGATCCCGCGACCCCCCGCGACCTGACCACAGACGTCAACCAAATGACTCCCATCACAATAGCCACCCCACCCAACCCAACAATCAACAACCAGAGCCCGCCCGCACTGACATCACCCCTGCCGACCCCCCCTTACGAGGCACCATTAACACCATCTCTGGTGGCTTTGCAAGTGGAGGCTCCACCTCTTCTGCCAGAAAAAGACACCTCCGCCATATACAATCCATCAACCATATCACCCATTCCCACCACAGATGCCGTATGCCCCCCATTGTATTCACAGATGATGACTTCCAGGACCTCGACCACCAACAAGATGTCCCCATGGTCATCACCGTCAAAATCGAGAATTATGCGGTTAAGAAAGTCCTTATTGATCAGGCAGCTCAGTTGACATCCTCTACTGGGCCACTTACCAAAAATTACAACTTCCTGACACCGCCATGATCCCATATGATGAGCCCATATATGGCTTTTCTGGCGAACAAATATCCACCCGGGGCTACATAGACCTCCACACCGTCTTTCGGGACGACACCCAAACCAAAACCATCCCAATCCGCTTCCTTATTGTCGATGTGCCAACATCTTACAACATCCTCCTGGGTCGTCCTTCCCTCAATACACTTGGCGCAGTCGTCTCCACCCCTCACTTGGCCATGATGTTCCCTGCCCCATCCGGTGACATCCTGACCATACACTGTGACCAACGCTTGGCACGCGAATGCTACATGGCAAGCTTACGACCACAACTCCCAATCCAACAAACCAACCATATCGAACGAACCCCCGGTTCCAGCATAGCCCTATTCGGCGAAGACCTTGACCCCAGAATAGGCCGGGATGTCAGCCTCGAACCAATTTAGGACACCACTCCTCTGGAGCTTCCCAATGGTCACTCTATTAACTTAAGCACCGGTTTGAACTCTGACGAGCATGCCACAATCACACCTATCCTCATCAGCAACACAGATCTTTTCGCTTGGTCGGCCGCCGACCTCCGTGGAGTAGACCCCTAGGTGGTATCCCACAAGCTGTCCATATATAAAGAAGCCTGCTACGTATCCCAGAAAAAACGCAAGCTTGGTGAAGAACGCTGGCAAGCAGCCAAGGTGGAAGCCGACAAGTTACTGAGCGCAGGATTTATAGAAGAAGCTCAATAAACCACTTGGCTTTCTAACATTGTCTTGGTGAAGAAAGCTAATGGGAAATGGCGGATGTGCGTAGACTACACGGACTTGAACAAGGCTTGCCCTAGCGACGCCTACCCCTTACCTAACATTGATCGACTCGTAGACGGCGCGGTAGGAAACAAGGTGCTTAGCTTTCTGGATGCGTATTCAGGGTATAACCAAATCCCAATGGCCACAGCAGATATGCACAAAACCGCCTTCATCACGGACGATGCCAACTACTTCTATAGGGTCATGCCCTTTGGCCTCAAGAATGCCGGGGCAACTTACCAACGACTAATGGACAAAGTTTTCAGCCACCTAACAGGACACTGTGTCGAAGTATACGTCGATGACATGGTTGTCAAGTCCCCAAGCCATCATCAACACGCTGAAGACCTGGCGGCAATGTTCTCCACGCTGCGCCAATATAACCTTCGCCTCAATCCCGACAAATGCGTATTCGGTGTTGACCGGGGTAAATTCCTTGGTTTCATGTTAACTCAGCGCGGCATAGAGGCTAACCTAGAAAAATTCAAGGATATCATCAAAATGCGCAGCCCCACTACTGTCAAAGAAGTCCAACGTCTAATTGGCTGTCTCACAGCCATCTCTCGTTTCCTACCCAAACTAGCTGAACAACCCAACCATAATCCAACTCCTAAAGAAATCCACCCGGTTCACGTGGACTGATGATTTTGAACAAATCTTCCAAAAACTCAAAACAACCTTATCCTCACCGCCTATCCTCCACAAACTGGACACCAGCCAACCCCTGCTGGTATACATCACGGCCACCGACTATACCGTCACGCAACGCTTGTTCAAGAAATAGAAGGCACACAACATCCTGTGTATTTTGTGAGTAGAACACTGCAAGATCCTGAAACCAGGTATCAGATGGTAGAAAAACTAGCCCTATCTTTGGTCCATGCAGCACGCCGCCTTCGCCCGTATTTCCAAAACCATAGCATAACCGTTAATACCGACTACCCAATCCAAAAGATATTACAAAAACAAGATCTAGCCGGACGCATGTCATCATGGGCCGTGGAACTGTCAGAATTCAACATCCGCTATGAACCCCACGACCCCATCAAAGCCTAGTGCCTTTTAGACTTCGTCAACGACCTACAACAGACACCCATTGAGGACCAGTGGACACTTCATGTAGATGGCTCCTCCAATCCAAGGGGTGCTGGCGCCGGTATTGTCTTAGAAGGCCCCAACGACATCCTCATCGAAAAATCCCTTCACTTTGCTTTCAGAACGTCAAATAACCAAGCCGAATACAAAGCCATCCTCGTCGGCCTTTCCCTAGCCCGTGAAGTCGGCGCTAAGAAGTTAACATGCAAAACCGACTCCAAACTCACTATAGGTCATCTAAATGACGAGTTTCAGATCAAAGACCCCATCCTTCTACAATATTACCATCTGGTCCGTGCAGTTATTCAATCCGCTTTCGAACAAGTCCGCGTCGAACACATCCCAAGAACCGACAACGTCAGGGCCGACATCCTTTCCAAATTGGCTAGCACCAAGCTCAAAAACCGTAACCGATCCCTACTACAACAAACACTATCCACACCTTCCATCACACACACTTGCCAAAACTTAACCCACACCCCAGCTAACAACGTCACCCCCTCCCAAACCCAAAACTGGACCACCCCTTACATTCAATACCTCAAAACCGGCAACACCCCCCTCGACGCAGACAAAACTTGGCTGGCTAAGGCCGCCAGGTACACTATGATAGGCGATGACCTCTACAAACGCGGATACGGCCAACCCCTACTTAAGTGCGTCACAGCAGAGCAAGCTCAATATATCATCAAAGAGCTACACGAAGGAATTTGTGGCTATCATTCCGATGCACGCACCATGGCTACAAGAGTTCTCAGAGCCGGATACTTCTGGCCCACTATAGAAGGAGACTGCCAAGATCATGTCAGGAAGTGCAAGCCATGTCAGAAACATGGCAACCTTATTCATCAGAAACAAGAACAACTACATTACATACTATCCCCATGGCCATTCGCTAAATGGGGAATGGACATCCTCAGCCCCTTCTCACCCAGCAAGGGGCAAGTAAAATTCCTAATTGTAGCCGTTGATTATTTTACCAAATGGATCGAAGCCAAGCCGCTAACCACCATCACGGCCCAGCTAGTCCAACAATTCGTGTGGAAGGACATTATATGCAGATATGGTGTACCACATACCATTATAACAGACAATGGCCGACAATTCATCGACAAGGAGTTAGCCAAATTCTACACCGGCCTAGGCATCAAGCACATCACAAGCTCTGTAGAACACCCACAAACCAATGGACAGGCAGAGGCAGCAAATAAAGTCATCCTCGTAGAGCTACGCAAAAGGTTGGATACCGCCAAAGGCTGATGGCCTAAAGAGTTAATAGAAGTACTATGGGCTTACAGATGAACCCCCCAATCATCAACAAACGAATCTCCATTCAGCTTAGTCTACGGCGCAGACGCCATGATACTAGTAGAAATTGGCAAACCATCCCTGCGTCGAGAGCTATACGACCCAACCCACAACCACCAAAACATGGCCTTACATCTCAACCTCCTACCCGAACTCAGAGAAAAAGCCCAGATACGCAACCTAGCTGCCAAACAATGAGCTACCAGGAAATACAATGCAAACCTACACCCACGATCATTTGTCGTCGGGGACCTAGTATGGAGAATGGCCAACAGTGCTAGAAAGAAGGATGGCAAGTTCTCCGCTAATTGGGACGACCCATACCGCATACGAGGAGATGCAGGAGGAGGAGCTTATCGCCTAGAACAATTGTCTGGGGAAGAGATTCCCAACACATGGAATATATCCTACCTTAAGTTCTACTTCAGCTGAATGTGTATTGTAATCGAACCAATACTTGTAACCCCGGGTGTACTCCTTTTACTCACTTGGTCTTTTTTCCCTAAGAAGGGTTTTGGCCAAGGAGGTTCTAACGAGGCACCCCTTTTTGATAAATAAAAAGAAGGGTTCCCTACTTTATGACTCTCTTTGTGTCTTAAACTCTTGCTTAATTCGTTTAAGTTCCCCACCCTTACCACAAGTAAGTGGCCTGGGTCGAACACCCTTAACTTGTGCTTAATTCGTTTAAGTTCCCCACCCTTACCACAAGTAAGCGGCCTGGGTTGAACACCCTTAACTCGTGTTTAATTCGTTTAAGTTCCCCACCCTTACCACAAGTAAGCGGCCTGGGTTGAACACCCTTAACTCGTGCTTAATTCGTTTAAGTTCCCCACCCTTACCACAAGTAAGCAGCCTGGGTCGAACACCCTTAACTCGTGCTTAATTCGTTTCAGTTCCCCACCCTTACCATAAGTAAGCGGCCTGGGTCGAACACCCTTAACTCGTGCTTAATTCGTTTAAGTTCCCCACCCTTACCACAAGTAAGCGGCCTGGGTCAAACACCCTTAACTCGTGCTTAATTCGTTTAAGTTCCCCACCCTTACCACAAGTAAGCGGCCTGGGTCGAACACCCTTAACTCGTGCTTAATTTGTTTAAGTTCCCCACTCCTACCACAAGTAAGCGGCCTGGGTTGAACACCCTTAACATACAATCGATTACGCCATACCTAACATACACCACAAATCATCAAAACCCGGTATACACAAAAACATACAGAAATTAATCGCATTAAGCATAAACGCAAAGAATTGTACCAACGCAACGAACATAATGTATCAGTTATCATAGACATAGGCTCAATAATACTTTTAAATCATTAAAAAATCGATGTCCTATTCTGCTGAATCATGGGCCACCTTTGTAGCATCATCCAACTTCCTCTCCTCCTTTGCCGCTTTCTCTTCCACCTCCTCATCTACACTGCCCTCGTCCTCCTTCACCAACTTCCCGTCAACTACGTCCTTATTCACATCGAACTTTGAATCTGTGACGTCCACATCTTGATGGAAGAAGGCCGCCTGCCGCAACCCCTTCTCAAAACCATTGATGTGCTCCTGAATAATGTTGTTCTTCAGATCATCAAGCTCACTAACAGCTCCATCATACTTGTCCTTCAAATCCTCATAGTCCTCCTCCAACTCCCCTATATGTTTGTTCAGCTTTTCCTCAGAGTCCAAGCAACGCACCCTCCATGTTGCCAACCTTTTCCTCTCCGCTTCCCAACCTTCTTTTTCCTTTTCCAAAGCAGCCTTCTCCTCCTCCAGTTTATCCACCTTACCCTACAACTCCCCCACCTCCTTTACTTCCCTCCTATAAAGCGACCCCACACGCCGGCTAAGAACTAAAGCCTTACTCCCAAACTCGACCATTGTTCTCACAATATGCTCCGCATCCATGTTGTCAATAGAGTTGACAACGGTATCCGGGAGGGTGATCGAAATATCCTTCCTCACGGATATCTCCGGCAACTCGATCAACTCAGCTTCTGGCCCCTTTCCCCCACTAGCCGACCCCGCCCCGCTAGCCGTTCCAAGAAGAGTCGCCCTTATCTTCTTCACATCTTTCCCCTTCCCGGGTCGAGGCAGAAGCTCATCCTTCCTTTTCGTTCCGCCATGCACATGCACCTCCACCACCGATTCTTGTAGGTTGGGAACATCAGCCTTCCCAACCGCCTTGGCCTTAGCGGCCATTTCCTTCCTCAACGTTTGAAAGAGCGCCAGATTCTTCTTTCCAGACTGCGCCATATGCCCTGCAATAACACATCACGACTCAGATCAAAACAACTTAGCATTATTAACACAACTTAAGTAATAAACAGATACCTTCAATATCTATTATCGGGTGCACCGAATTATAAACCCTAACTAGGCCCTTAGTGGGCAACTTATCGACAAACTTCAACAACATCCCCACTACCTCCTTATCACTAGCCGACAACTCCTCCATTCCCATGTCTTTATACCGAGAAGGATTGCTGGTCCAGCTAAAGGGAAACTTGGTACTCCCATCTGCATTCAAAAAGTGAGCCTTGCCCCCTTCCTTGACGACGACTTTGAAGTACCCATCCTTAAAAGACTGGGAGAAGGCATCTAGTCTGCTAATGCTAGGGCGACTTATCAAGGATAGCCAAGTAGCCGGCCGCCGAGGTCTAGTGTCGTAAAAATACAAGAAAGCGTAAGGAGTGGGCTCCAAGTATAAAGACTGGCACAAAATGCGGAAGGCCTACAAATAGGCCCAACTGTTCGGATGCAGCTGTGTAGGTGCCACATTCAACGCCCGCAATACGCCTATAGTAAAATTGTCTAGCGGCAATCGCACATGAAGTTGAGAGAAGTGGCACATGTACATGTAGAAAAACTTTTCGGTAGCCCCCTCCTGCCCATGGCATACCCGGTCGATAGCACTGACCCTCTCCAGAGAAACAATGCCCCTACTGACACCCTTGGAGATAACAGGTGTGCAATTCAACTAAGAGTTCAGTAAGCGGGACCACCTGAACAAAGATGATTGATCGCGAACATCACCAGCCACCCACCCGTAGCCGCCTTTCGCCGGCCAGTTGCTCTCCTCCAATTCTTCGGGGGGATCCTCCCGAACCTCCCTCACAACCTCCATTGGCATCCCACTTGTACCAACCACAGAACTCGTACCCTCGTCACCAAGCCGCCTATCTTTACTCCTCTCCGACTCGGTACTCTCGCTACTACTAAACGTAGACATGCTATCACTACTAGACATACCTGGTTTTGTTTTTTACGAGAAGATGTCGGTCGAAAGTGAGAACTAGTCGGACAGTATTACGCGCACAAGATCTCTGGATTCAAAATTCTTGCGAATGAAACAAGTAACCCCTCATCTGTTTTCAAACCCATATTTATAGTCCACGATCCCAAACGACGAAACTCTTCCCGCCAAAATAATACCCCAGACCAATCGACACCATCATTGCGAAGGATATGACATTTCAAAATGACGGTGCCAAAACTTTTTCGATTTGACCACTGACACCCCTTCACCTACCTTCTGATGGTTACAACTTCTTAGCCTTAACACTGTTCCCCACACTTAAAGGCTAGGGGACTGGTGTATCACACCTAGCCGGTTTCGCTAGCATATTAACACATATCACCCTTGACCGACAACTCATATCGGACAAGGCTGGGGGACTGGTGTACCACACCTAGCCAAACTCGACCAAATAAGTAAACAATGTGTATATCAAGGTAGACAAATAGCCGGCCTAGACCGACTACTCCAGCATATCCGGTAAGTTTAGAGCCTGGACCGACCACTCCGATGAACTTAGTATAATAGAAGCGTCCGCATCCAATAAACCTTAAGGGCCTGGTTAGGGCCCTGGCCCACTCACAGCCCAAGCTAGAGCCCAAGTCAAGGCCCAGCCCATGGGATGGTCAGACATCATTAATGCTCTATAAATACACGTGGACCCCAGCAATTAAAGGTACGCATTCATTAATCACTGATTTGACTCTCTGATAACTGTGACTTACTTGAGCATCAGAGACTCTTCTGCAGGTAACCATTCCTGGGTTTAAGCTGACATGTATCGACCAGAAAGAAGCCAACCGAGGAGATAGCGGACTACATGGTAAGGTGACGCTTGTGCCTAACTTATCTTATTTGTTCTCTGCAGGAACAACTAATATTATAAAAAAATATATAAAATATTACGTTCAGACAAAATATTCACTCCACTCCACTCTTACTCACTGTCGAAACCTCCACTCCTCTCACTAATTCTCGAACCCTCCACTCCACTCTCACTCACTCTCGAAACCAACACTTTCCCTCTATCAGCGCCCATCGAAACCAACACTCTCCCTCCATCAACGTCCATCATCACTTCAACCTCCATCAGCGCCCATCATCACTTCAACCTCCATCACTCAAAACCTCCATCAGCGTAGTGCATCGTCGCAGCGATAGTGAGCCTCCATCACTTGGTGGTTATGTGAATAATCCTCGTGAATAAGTGATGGGTTTAGGGTTTTACATTCCCTCCCTTAAATCTTTCATCTGCGTGCCTTTGATTTATAATATGCCATGCTTACTGAGGGACGAAGCTAATTTCTTTTTTGTACAGGACCCAAGTGTTCTTCTCTTGGAGTGGGTGCATTATCTGAAAATGGAGCTTTTAGACCAAACGAGAAAGTTCTAATTAGAAATGAGTACAGTTGGAACATAGGTAATCCATGGAGAAACTGATCATTCCATTATAAGTGCAAGAATTGCTCCTATATGATAAGAGTTACATTGTAATGCAGAGGCAAACATTTTGTATTTTGAGACACCAGTTGGAGTGGGGTTCTCTTATGCCATAGGTGACTCTTCCTATGAGACTGTGAATGATGAGACAACAGGTAATCTACTTCAATTGCTTGGGAAGTTTGTTCCTATAAGACTGTGAATGATGATACACCAGTTACATTGTAATTGCTTTGGAAGTTTGTTCATTTTATTGTCTTTTAATCTTTTGAGACAAATAAGCTTTTATTTAGAACGCTTCTTTAAATCATATCTTGTGTAAAAAAGGAACGTACTCTACATGTGATGTTTAAGCTTTTAAAAAGTTAAGATAAAACAACAATTAGTGCTAAAAATGCGACACCACTTTTGCATGATATGATGTACTAACTAAAAAAAAATCAAATCACACACAACTACTCAATTATGCTATATCAAATTGGCTTCACTTTCACACTTAAATCCGAATTTGGACATGCTTAGTGGTTGTTTTTGGTTGATTTTAGTAGTGTTGGGTTTGTTTTAATTTATAGGTTCATTCTAGTTGTTAACTACTATAATAGTTTAACTTCTTGGGTTGTAAATTGGAAAAATTTTAGTCTATAGGTGGTATTTTGAATTTGTCATTATTTTTAGTAGTTACCTTAAATTCTACTCTCAGTTTTCTATTTAAACTTGTATGAATTAGTTTAGATAGATTACAACTTTTGTTCCATGCTTAACTTATTTTGCTATTTTTGTTGTTTAAAAAATTTGCATTTCTAGGTTCTTATAATCAGATTTTCTTTCTGTTCTTTTTTTTGATATCATACTTTATTTTTACCTTTCTGTTATTGTTTTAGTTGCTTAGTATTTCCATTTCTTAGTTTAGTTCAATTCTTAGTTTTAGCCTATTTTAGCATAGTCTTAGTGTGCTATTTTAGGTTTTCAGTAGTCAAATTCTGATTTTCTTGTAGAATTTGATTTTTGAGTTGATTTGTAGCTTTCTTTATTTCTTTAAAACTTTAATACATTTTACCTCTGTTTTTATTGATCATTACATATTTGAATAATTCCCATTTTACTAGTTTTAGTTCACAAATTGGCTTCACTTTCACACTTAAATCCGAATTTTTTACATATAAAAACATCATGAAAGTTAAAATGATGAGGGAGAAAAGATACATAATCTGTAAAAGACACCTAAATCATAAACTAGAACCATCCATACAAGTCCTAATTAATTAAAAGTGATCAAAGGAAGACTCAAAACCCGAGTTGTAAAAGAACTTCTAAAACTCACTACTTAAAACTCACAAAGTTCGTAATCTCTTGTTTCTAGGTTTGTTATCTTGTGTTTCTGATTAAAATGTGCTTATGTAGATTTGGGTGATCAAAGTTC
>Ga0214542_1012685_pt1 | contig 10667 bp, 6 predicted proteins | sample CNSS1metaG_FD_160096 | JGI IMG/M metagenome (GOLD analysis project Ga0214542, IMG submission 160096) | Root nodule microbial communities from cowpea collected in UCLA plant growth center, Los Angeles, California, USA - CNSS1 | ecosystem: Host-associated > Plants > Roots > Nodule | place: USA...
ATATATATATATATATATATATATATATAGTAATGTAATATATACATATAAAACAAATTAATCATTTAACTAATGACATGTTTTATAAACAAATTTATAACATTAAAAATTTGCAAAAATTTAAAAGGAAAAGATGTTCTCATGAGTGAAAATGAATCTGATGAAGAAGGTATATATTCTAGTAATTAAAATTTTCAATTTCAATTATTATATCATATCTAATTTTTTATTTTTGTTCTATCTGTAGGTGGATCAAATGCAAATGAAACCATTGATCATTTGTAAAATTAATAAATGTTTTGGTTATTATAAAATTTTAGTAATGTGTAATTGTTTAGCTTTTATATAATTATTTGAATTTTATTTAGTTATTATTTGATACTTTAATTTGAGATTTATACTACTATAATATTTTTCTTAATATTTGACATCATGAAAAGAAAAAAGAATATGCTATTTTAATATTGAATATTTTGATAGTATCATGATTCCGTTGGTGTGATTTTTAAGATTTTTTATAAAAATTATTTAATTGATATTTGGAAAAATTTAAGAATGGGTATGAGTATGGGTATAAGAAAGTACCCGTTACTCGGTGGGAATGAGGATGGGTCAAAAGTAGTATACCCGCTGGATTTGGGGGATGGGGATGAGGATGTAGATGAATTTTTATTATAGAGATGAGGATGAGATCATAATACCCCTACCTGCCCCGCCCTATTATCATCTCTACTAACAATTGATGTAATATAGTTTTCCATATTTACAAAACTATCACCGTACAATTTATCACATTGTTTTTTCATGAACAGATATAATATTATGTTGTAATATCTCAATACTAATGTTGGTTATGTCATGAACATATTTTTTTTATCTAATAAACATGTCATTTTATTATATATATATATATATATATATATATATATATATATATATATATATATATATATATATATATATATATATATATACATATATATATATATATATATATATATATATATATATATATATATATATATATATATATATATATATATACACCAAGTGGTAATCTATTTAAAATCTCGCAAAAGAAGTTTCCAAAGCATCATACGTTCCTCAACCTTTGGAGAAATCCATGCATTAAATTAAATTTTCATGCCATCCTTTCAAGAAATGGTGGGGCCATGCCAGAGTCATTAAGTAAAAATGGTGAAAAAGATGGCCTTCTTAATATAAAATGGAAGAAAATAAAAATGAAAGAAGCATGGTTTAGTAAAGGGGAAAGAAACATGATTTAACCAAAATGAAAGAAACCTAGTCAGAAAGAGGGTATTATAGTTATGAGATTATAATCATAACTGAAAGAAGATTTGTAAGTATATAGTAATTAAGCATACAATCCTCCATAACCTTTATATCTGAGGTAGGTTTGGTGAATCTTCTCACTCAAAGGCTTAAAGAAAGTGCTAGAACACAGTTGAAAGGAGAAGATTTTGTTGTATTTGGTAAGAAAGAAAAACCATCCAAAATCTTCGTACAAAGAGTCATTATCAGAGGGATCACATTATCATACTTACTGTAAGTATTTTAATTTTAATAGTCTAATATCATGTAAGAGAGCTATATATTCTCATATGATATGTTCTACAGACATCTCTTCCTTTTTTTTTTTAATTTAATGATCTTATAAAAAAACTATTTTAATAAGTATTTAAAATATTTTTTTTTGTTTTTTTATATAAAGTGATTGTACATCATCAATTTATCGATAGAATTGTTTTCTTTTTTCTAATTTAACTTTTTCAACTCAAATCAATTATCCTGAGTTACTAAATATTAATAAATTAATTAATTAATTGATAAATCAAAGACGAAAATATTATTCATAACATATAGTTTACAGTGAAATATTTAGATAAAACTGAAAAATAATCAAATAAAGATTATTAAAAAATTAAAAATGAATGAAATTATAAAAAAAAAAAAAAAGTGTTATAAATACTACATTGTGGTTGGTTGCACTTGCATGGAAGAAATTCAAGTATAGATGGCGGTGGGTGACGCGAGAGGGTGTAGTATCAGTATTCTGGCATGTCTGTTGGGTATAGTATCATGCCCATCACCATGTTCTAGAAACCAACTGCGGCAACATCACAGCCGTCCATTTCAACTACCTCGTGATCCGCAACCAACCACATTCATCCATCTCTACATTTATCTACATTTTTTGAACAAACTAAATGTCTTTAATTTAACATTCAAAGTTTGTGTGGATCTTATCATTTCAAATATCTTCTTTGTTTTCATGGGCTAAAAGATAATAAAAAATAAATAGCAAATAGCAAATAGGTCATAGAAAATTAAAAGGTGAAAAGTTAAAAACATATAATAAAGATGAATTTCTACGTTCAATATTCCCATAATACTGGAAAGATTTGTAAAAATAGTTACACATAGCCCATTGTAAGAAAAATCACAAAAACATATAATATTTATAATATAATCAATTATGTTAAATACTCACATTAATCACAATGAAGTGAATTAAAATATTTGAAGTTTTAACCACGAACTGCATATTATTCTCTTCTTAACCACGAATTAAAATTGATATTGGTTTCCATAAAATTAAGAAATTTTGGAGACATTATAACAAAGAAGGTAGAATAGAAGAAAATAATATGATTAGTAATAATTTAGAGTTGATAGGTTTGATGTTGATTGGATGGATAAAAACATCACACGTAGTAGTAGTACTATAGTATAGGCATTAACCGTGAAGGCCATCATTGATTGCAGTGACAACATATTTGGTAGTGCTAACGTGTGGTAAAGGGCTAGATAGAGTTCGGAAATGGGTACCATTTAATGGTAATGAATGCCACTTGGTAAAGAGGTAGGTAGTGTTTTAAGTTGCTATAAACTGCAAGGACGAAATGAAGTGGGATATATATGATGATTAAGGAAGCAACTTCATTTTTTCACGACACTGCGAAGCATGGAGGTGCTGAGGGTTCAAACCATAGCTTCACAGGGCAACAACGATGGTGCAATACCGGCCATGTTCGTCAGGGCAGAAACAGAGCAACCGGGCATGACGACGGTGAAAGGGGTGAACCTTGAGGTCCCAATAATTGATTTTAGCAACCCAAATGAAGAGAAAGTGTTGCATGAGATTGTGGAGGCTAGTAGAGAGTGGGGCATGTTCCAGATTGTGAACCATGAGATTCCTAGCGATGTTATAAGGAAGTTGCAGAGTGTGGGGAAAGAGTTCTTTGAATTGCCTCAAGAAGAAAAAGAGTTGATTGCTAAACCTGCTGGGTCTGATTCTTTGGAAGGTTATGGCACCAAGCTTCAGAAGGAGGCAAATGGGAAGAAAGGGTGGGTGGATCATTTGTTCCACATTGTGTGGCCACCTTCCTCCATCAACTACCGTTTCTGGCCCAAGAATCCCCCTTCTTACAGGTTAGTTTCAACATTATTCTTAATTCAAATACTTTTTATATATTACAAAATATCTGTAACTAAATTTGAATTTTCTTCCTACACACTTAGATATGGAAATTTCTCTTTTAATAATTACAATAGTAGTAATAAGATTTGATATAAAAGATTGGGTATAATGAATTGTTTGTTTTCTGGGTTTTCGTCCATTAGAAAACTAATATTTGAGTCAAATACTAATAATCAAGAGAAAAAAGTTGTTTTTTTATTTAAGAAATTAATTGTAATTAGATGTTCTTTTTTATTATAGAGAAAAATTAAGAATATCACGTTATTCAAATAACGAATATATACATAGTTATTAATTCTTATAAATTTTAACAGTAATTATTATTGGAACTACTAATTTTATTCTATATTTTGTTAGTTATATTTTCGTTACATAAAGAATGCTTTCTGTTTGTACGGCTTAACAGAAGAGCTTAATTTGTAGTCTATATAATGTTTTGTATTATCAACCAAAAGAAATATTATTTTAAAATAGGTATTATTTGTTATAAAATTTAATAAACATAAATTTCTTCAACACTGTGGATCTGTTCACTTTTAAAACAAACTAAAAGTGCAAAAGCTTTTTCCGTGAAACATGCATTTGTGGTGAAACACGAAAACACGCATGTGCAAACTCATGGAGATGTTGAGGTATAGTGGGGCTATTTTGTTACTGGGTTACTATACACATACACAGACACCTAATTTCTCATAAAACACGTTTTCAATACTAATAAAATATTTCTTTTTATTTTAAAATATAAAAAATTATGATCAATTAACTTAAAAATACTATAAATATTACATCTTATCAGGCGTCGGATAGGAGTTGAGAAAGGAAGAGATGTTGTTGTAAGATTTTCTTTTATAATTGGAAAATACTTGCCTCATGAATTTATTGAATGCCCAATGCTTGGGCCAAATCATCCTAAACAAATCACAATGCTTTTTATTCATTACTCTAATTATTATACAATTTTAGTATCTCCATTTGGGTACTGACAAGAATTATCCAAACCTTATTTTTTTTCTCACGACAACTCAACAAATATAATAATATTAATTTTGGTGACTTCATCTGAAGAAGTAATGGGAGAATAATTATCCGAGTCAAATACACATATAAAAAAGTAAACTGTAAATTTATTATAATAAATAATGATATATTTTAATTTGAATATAATAATGGTGAATTTAATTTTGAAGGGAAGTGAACGAGGAGTACTGCAAGTACCTACGTGGAGTGGTGGACAAATTGTTCAAAAGTATGTCAAAAGGGTTGGGGCTTGAAGAGGATGAGCTAAAGGAAGTGGCAAACGAAGAAGAAATGCATTACCTTCTGAAAATAAACTATTACCCACCATGTCCTTGTCCTGATCTTGTTTTGGGTGTGCCACCACACACAGACATGTCCTACCTCACCATTCTCGTCCCGAACGAGGTGCAGGGCCTCCAAGCTTCTAGGGATGGTCGATGGTACGATGTTAAGTATGTCCCCAATGCCCTCGTCGTTCACGTTGGTGACCAAATGGAGGTAAATTATTTAACCCTTTAATAAACATTTTCTGTCATGAAAAGTATTTACTTTGTTTCACGGTGGTACAGATCCTGAGCAATGGAAAATATAAGGCAGTTTTCCACAGAACTACAGTGAACAAAGACAAGACAAGAATGTCATGGCCAGTGTTCATAGAGCCCAAAGCAGAACGTGAGGTTGGTCCTCACCCAAAGTTGGTTAACCAAGATAATCCTCCCAAATACAAGACTAAGAAATACAAGGATTATGCTTACTGTAAGCTCAACAAGATCCCTCAGTGATTCAATTCGGTATTACCAAATAAAAGACAATAATGCTTTCCTTGTTGGTTTTGTAATTTATGAAATCAAACTGTAGCTTGTGCCACGCACACTAATTTATATATGTAGCTAATGTTGGATTTGTATGTTGCTCAAGGAAATAAAGATGACAGCAAGTAGTTTGTCTTCATTTGTTGTCACAATGTTTTTGCTTAACCCATCCTTTTCATTTTAAGCAATTCGCTAATGTAACTCACCCTTCCTATATCAGTTTTTCTTTTTGAATTTATTATATTTTTCTTTATATACATTATTTTTGTTTAATTTTATTACCCCTATCTTATGAATCTATAAAAAGTGAAAGAGATTAAAAATTATATAAATAAGAATTTAAATTATAAAAATATAAAGGATAGTTTTTAACATAATAATTGAAAGCATAAATTTATATATCTATATCATAGTGGTTATTATTGGAACAACTAATTTTATTCTATACTTGTCAGAGCTTACCCTTTCGTTGCATAAAAATAAATTTATTCTATGTGGTTATTGACTAAGCAAATTTAATAAAATTGTTTTAAAATAGTTATTATTTGTTAAAAAATTTAATAAACATAAATTTCTTCTACACTGTAAATCTGCTTTTAAAACATACTAAAACTGCAATAATTTTTCTGTCAAACATACATTTGTGGTGAAACACAGAAACAGTACGTTTGTTTAGATTTGACAGAGTCATAGCAAATGCACACACATGGAGACATGGAGAGGTTGAGGTCTTGTGGGGGCCATGTAGTTTTTAATTCAATGCAGAAATAAATTTTTGGCAGCGCTACATGCTGCATGGTACCCCATTTTGAAAATTTGATGTTACAACAATGAGCCTTTATCTCTATATAATCGGAAAATACTTGTCTCGTGATTTTATTTAATGGCAAATGCTATGGCCAAACCATCTAAAAAACAAATCACATTACTTTTATATTCATTTTTGTATTTATTATTCTGCCTACTTAACCTAACAAATATGTTAAAGAATGTTGGTTTAACCAAATTCATTCAACTTTATTAGTCTAAAATGCCTAACTAATATTAAACTGTTGTTATTAAAATAGTATTTAAAGTATTGCAAAATCTTGAAGGGCACGTTCGTTTGAGGGAGTTGCATTGTTTTAGTGTGATTACATGGAGAATATACAGACAAATAATGATGTGCCAGAGGTGTTAAAGGTCAGGTTGGGGAACTTGCGCAATATACAACGAAACCTCCTTTTGTTTGTGATTTTGCTAGATTTTACAACAATTGATTATATGATATATTGATATCATAATATCCTCTTATTTCATATATCAACAAAATATACAGTTAATATGGATTTATAATAGATTATTATTATTATTATTGTCATGCTAATTTATCATATATGTGGTAAATTTTATTATTATTGATATTCCAAATTCTGTAACAAATTTTGTAGGGCCCAAAAACTCTGTAAATACACATGGTAAAACTGTGCAAGCATTCAAGAGGCATATATCACACAACAAATAATAGAGAGGGGCTCAAATCCTCACATAGGGTAAAACAATTCAAAAGCAACTTGAGATGAAAAGAGAAAACAAGAATATTAGTCCATAAAAAACCAACAACTCATCCTCCAAAAGTGAAGTGAGTGTCCCAAACAGAAAAAAAAACTTAACATAAATTAACAAAAAGGAAACATAGTATCCCCCTACACTTAAACTACACATTGTCTCAATCTGATTCAACATAGTATCAACCAATCAAACATCAGCAGATGGGCCTCAACAAGTGTAATAAAAGTAAGGAAGGGGAAAGAAAACTCCCTGAATCATGGTGAAACAAAAGTGGGGTCAAGTAGGGAAGTCTTCTCTACGACAGTATCCACCAAAGCAGGGTTGTTGAGGAATGGCTTCAGACGATGCCCATTCACTTTGAAGCTTTTATTGGTGGATTGACTCTTGATCTCAACTGCACCATAAAAATAAACATTAGTGACAATGAAAGGACAAATCCACTTTGACCTCAACTTACCACCTATGAGTCCAAGTTTGGAGTTGTACAATAACACTTGCTGACCAACAACAAACTTTTTCCTCGCTATGGAACTATCATGGAATCTCTTGGTTTTCTCTTTGTAGAATAGAGTTTTGATATGCTTCTAGACGACTCTTATCTAACTCATTCAGCTGCAACTTTCTTTCCTCCCCAGGTTGAACAAGTGAGAAGTTGCATGATTTGACAGCCCAATAGACTCGATGCTCTATTTCCATTGGTAGGTGGCATGGCTAACTAAAGATAACCCGATAGGGAGACATCCCAATAGTTGCCTTGTAAGCAGTCCTATGAGCCTAGAGAGAGTCTTCAAGTCTGTTGCTCCAATCCTTTCGGTTTGGCTAGACAATCTTCTCTAAGATCCGCTTGATCTCTCTATTTGATATCTCGGCTTGCCCGTTAGTTTAGGGGTGATATGGTATGGAAATTTTATGCATAATCCCGTACTTCAGAAGCAAAGCCCCCATGGACCTATTGCAGAAATGGGTGCCTTGGTCACTAACGATAGCCCTAGGAATTCCAAACCTACAGAATATGTGAGACCTGACAAAGTCTATAACAACTCGAGCATCGTTAGTCCTGGTGGCTTTAGCTTCCACCCACTTTGAGACGTAATCAACAGAAAGTAAGATGTAAGTGAAACCAAAAGAAATAGGGAAATGGCCCATGAAATATATACCCCAAACATCGAAGACCTCACAGAACAACATGGGTTGTTGAGGCATCTGTTGTCTCCAAGAAATGGCTTCTCCCGTTCTCTAGCATTGCACACATGTGTTGCAAATCCTCCACGCATCCTAGAAGATGGTGGGCCAGTAAAATCCACAATACAACACCTTACGAGTTGTCCTCTGTGTGCCAAGATGACCAACAGGTGTAGATGAATGACAAAACTGAAGAACCAAGTCAATCTCGGGGTCATCCCCAAATATAATACTTAGCGCCGATCTTCAGCTTATCACATTGAGCTCTAAACGCTAAGGGAGGAAAAACTAAAGCAACTAAGTAATTCACAATATTAGCAAACCAAGGTGAGGGAAAAGAAGAAAGTGTCAACAAACTATCATCGGGAAAATCATCCTAGATCAGTGAAGCATCATCAACATACCTCTTAATCCTGCTCAGATGGTCTACAACCAAGTTTTGTGCTCCGCTCCTATCATGGATCTCCAATTCAAATTATTGGAGCCAGAGCATCCATCTAATCAGTCGAGGCTTGGATTCTACCTTCTTCAACAGGTACTTTAGAGCTACATGGTCAGTAAACACAGCAACAGGAGAACCAAGCAGATAAGATCTAAACTTTTCAAGTGCAAAAACAACTGCATGAAGCTCCTTCTCTATTGTGGTGTAGTTTGCTTGGGCAACATCCGAAATGTCCTAGAGGCGTAGTAGATTACCCTCGGCTGCTTGTCAATCTTTTGAGCCAGAACAGCCCCCAATGCATAATTAGATGCATCGCACATCAGCTTGAATGGGGTCGTCCAATTGGGCGCCTGATCGGAGTGGTGGTCAGGGCCTTCTTGAGGCAATCGAAAGACTCTTTGCATCCTTCATCAAAGATGAAGTCAACATCCTTTTGCAACAACTTGAAAAGTGGAAGGGCCTTCATGCTGGAATCCAAATAAAGTGCTTGTAAAACCCTATATGGCCTTCATGCTGGAATCCAAATAAAGTGCATGCTAAAATCTTGACAGGTCAACTTCAATGCCCTTACTCGAAATGATGTGCCCAAAGACTATGCCCTGTTCTACCATGAAATGACATTTCTCAAAATTGAGAACAAGGCTAGATTGGATGCACATATTCAAAACTTTGTCTAGACTATTTAAACATGCATCAAAAGAGGATCTATAAATAGTAAAATCATCCATAAACATCTCTATGCAGTTTTCAAGAAAATCATTGAAAATGCTTAGCATGCACCGTTGGAATGTGCTAGGGGCATTGCATAGGCCAAAAGGCATCCTCCTATAGGCAAAACTGCCAAAGGGGCGGGTGAATGTGGTTTCTCTTGATCCTCGCGTGCAATTTGGATTTGAAAGTAACCAAGAAAACCATCAAGAAAGCAGTAGTGGGATTTACCTGTCAAGCACTTAAGCATCTGATCAATAAAAGGCAAGGGGAAGTGGTCTTTCCTGGTTTCTTGATTTAGCCTTTTGTAGTCTATGCAAACTCTCCAATATTTTGCACCCTGGTTGGAATCAACTCTTTTTCCTTCTTGACTAACCTACTGAATGTCTGAAATAGGATAGATGATCCTGGCTTGTACATACTTGGTCACCTCCTTCTGCACAACCTCTAGAATGATAGGGTTTAGTCACCTTTGTTGTTGTCTGACTGGTTTTGCTCCATCCTCTAATAAAATCCTATGCATGCACGTGGATGAGATAATTCTAGCAATGTCATCCAATGTCCACCTAATGGCTTTCTTGAGCACTTCCAACAACCTTTGCTCTTGCTCAGTACTTAGGGAGGTAGAGATGATCATAAGCAATCTTTGTTCATCCTCCAAATATACATACTTGAGGTTGTCTAGTAGGGGTTTTAACTCGGGAGTGCTGGGTGCTGGCTGAATATCGGGAACCAGAGGGGTGGGAAAAATGGATTCCACAACCTGTACCTCAGCATAACAATAAAATGCATATGTACTTCCTACAACATGGTTAGTGCATTCTGATCATGTAACATCAAAACCATATGGTACAACACCTAGAGAGTCAAACTCAGAATCAACATCGAAATTAGAATTAGAATCATAATATGAATCACAGTCAGCACCAATGGATGCAAATTCAAACAATTCAGACACAGATGAATATTTTATGCAATGCAAAGGGTGTGCTGACAAAGATTGATTAAAAGATTTTGATGACGATAAAGATGCTGAAGAAAACACTTGAAGATATTGAAGATAATATAGTTTATGTTTAAAGATTCTTATTGTAATAGACTTAAACTTTTTCTAGTTAGGTGCAAAATTGTTAGAACAACAGCCAGCTCGCAACTCCTATGAGAGAAACTCATTTTTTGCAAAAATCAGTATGGTAATCGATTACCAACTTATAATAATGAATTACCAATTCAAAAAATTCTATTTTTCAAAACCTACTTAAGATAATCGATTACCACGAATGGTAATCGATTATCACTGTCAGTTATAACTTGGCTCTTGAAAAACGACTTGAAATAATCGATTACCATTTTTGGTAATCGATTATCCTTGGCAGTTTCAGCTAAACTCTTCATTTCTAACTCAGCCTGCGAAAACCTCTTTAAATAGAACTCAGTTTCCAAACTTCAAACT
>Ga0214542_1012690_pt1 | contig 10664 bp, 5 predicted proteins | sample CNSS1metaG_FD_160096 | JGI IMG/M metagenome (GOLD analysis project Ga0214542, IMG submission 160096) | Root nodule microbial communities from cowpea collected in UCLA plant growth center, Los Angeles, California, USA - CNSS1 | ecosystem: Host-associated > Plants > Roots > Nodule | place: USA...
CAGAGGGTTTATCCCATGGATAGGTTAGTTTAAGGGACCTATTCACAAAAAAAACCTAATCCTTGCCTTTTGAACTCTTAATCAAAGTACAGAGGTGAAATGACTAAGATCTTGGTAAACCAGAAGTGGCTTCATATAAAAGCCAAAAATTCACTCATTTGTAACACTCTTAAAGTTTTGTGCAATAGAAGCCAATGAGTTAAGAACATTCCTCACTATTGCCACTTGATAGTCATCTTTTAGAGAGTTTACTCTCTTTGCCTCGAGCCTCCTTCCTAAGCTAGAGCCAATTCTAAATCACTCACTCTTTCACCTATCCATTGCAAGCAAGAGCCTACAAACTTGCCTCCCACTACTCCATGCTTCCTCCATCATTTCTGCTGCACTTGGAGCTCACATGTCTCGGCCAAGCTCCATCAGTTACTAATGGAAGGATCCATCGGTAAATATCCATAGACAAAAAATTGTCAATAAAATACATTATAGTAGATATCACGATCTGGTTAAGCTTCTTCCTTATCCTTTTTAAAGCAACCTACTCCCTAATTATACAAACATATGAATCGTCATCCTCAAGAGTGTTACAAAGCTAAATCACATTTTCATGGCCTAGAAGATCTTTCAATATCTTTACCTCTTGCTTAAGATCTTCTAAAAACAAATCATAGTGTAAATAATAAGAAATCACCGGGAAAATAACTTAAGTAAAACTTTGGTAAGTAATGAGACATATAAAACTATCTTATCAGAACAATTGAATGCATTAATTGATGAACATTTGTTTGTTGCAAAATAAGGAGGTAGACAATGAAACAGACGAGGTTGTTGAAAATTCCCTTTACATACTGGAACTAATTATAGATTTCACTTTCAGCCACCCATCCGAAAATTGTAATGAACGTAGAATAGCACAAATTGACATGCTCCAAATGATTTCAAGTGTGCAATATTTCTACAAAATTATAGATTTACAATGATTACTTATTAAGGTTGAAAATTGGTAATGCTTGAGGGCCCTTTTTATGGTAAACTTGAAGACAACATCTATATACAACATGTACACATCCTTTCTAATGCACCATGTATATGGCCTTGTAGAACTTCAAGAACAAATGGCTTGAGGAAATTCCAGATAATATGCTTAACAAACTATTTAACCTATTGATCCCTCAAGCTTCAAGCTCATGAGTTGATAACAAAATAAGTATTACCAGAAAGAAGTATCAAACATTCATCAAATATCTTCAAAGTATTACCAAATTAACTAGCAATGAAACAAATACGGTCGAAAAGCAATGCAAGAGAACTAGAAATTAAAAATATGTATATACAAGGGCCATAGACTTTTTGACCTTTAGATCAACTCTTTTGGCAAAACATAAACCAACTTGTGAACATATGTCATCAGGTTTCACCTACAAAACAAGACCAAACTCATTGTTGGAGATACAACTCCAAATGATTTGGGCACACACAAACACACACTTTTCACAAAACACACACCAAATAGAGAAGACAGAGAAAAGCAAGGGGAACAATTATATTCTCATTAGAAACTCACATATAAAAATGATATTAAAGGTTTTCACAACTGTCCACATGATAGTTATTACTACTGTTTTATATAACAGTACATAACAAAAGAATTGTTTTAATAAAACATTTATGATTCTTTGATTAATACTCAACACTCCCTCTTAATCAAAGAATCAATACACCTTAGTCCCAAAAGCTCCCTTAGTTTCTCAAATCTGGACTACTTAAAGGACTTAGTAAAAACATCAACAACTTGCTCTTTAGTACCAGAATGCACTAGTTCAATTCTCCCTTTCTTGACTTGATCCCTCAAGAAGTGGAGTTTGGTTTCTATATGCTTGCTCCTATCTTGGAAAGACTAATGGTAGATTTATTGTACACAAATAATTGCACATGTTTTGCACACTCATAGCAGGCACACACACACACACACACACGCACACACTCAATGATGTTTTCTTCCTTGCAGTAGGTTCCTAAAAAAACCTGGCACTGATACCACTTTTATGGAGATACAACTCCAAATTATTTAGGCACACACAAACACACACTTGTCACATAACACACACACCAAATAAAGAAGATAAAGAAAAGCAAGGGGAAGTACATAACAAAGGAAAAAAATATTTGATAAAACATTTAAGATTCTTTGATTAATACTAAACACTCATTTCACTATAAGAAAATGCTTTATTAGTAACCAATTTTAGTGATCAAAAGTTGTTTGTCACTATAGTGACCAATTAGATACCAATTTATAAATTAAAAATTATTGGTTACTAAAATAGTCCTTATTATAAATACAAAAATATAAATGGTCACTAATTTTGTCACTAATTAATTGGAGACCAATTTAGTAACTAAGTCATTTTAGTAGCCAAAAGTTTGGTAGATAATTTTTAGTGACTAATTTCCTTTGGTAGCCAAAATCATGATAACTAATTTTAAAAACCAATTTAATAGTTAATTATAATTTTTTATTCATAATAGTGACTATTTTAGTAAGCAATAATTTTTTACTTTGTAAATTAGTATCTAAATTAGTCATTATACTGACTAACAACTTTTGATCATTAAAATTAATTACTAATGAGACATTTTGTTGTAGTATTTAGATCCAAAGAGTGAAAATGCAAATTGGAAAAGATGAGAGCCTAATCTCAACTTTTCAATTTTTCTTTTTTTAACTTCTAAAAGTTGGTATCAATTGAAAAATTATAGTATTCATTTTCTTTCCCACATAAGATGCCTTCTACTCAACACCTGACACGAAGCAAAAAAACCTGTCAATGGGACGACCAATGCAACATGATACCTAAAATAAATAGACAATATAAGTATGATAAATTATGTGAAAGTAAAAGAGATATCAGAGTTTTTAAACGGGTGTAGATAAGATGTTTGATATATAGGGTTTCTAAATATAGTTACTAAATGTCAGGGTTTAATGCTACTATGGACATCTACATCACCTTCAGCGTTTGGTGCGGTCTTTGCAGCCATAGTCTTCCTTGGAATTGGAAAAAGTGGTCAAAAGCTTTCAGAAAATTTCCTTGAGTATCAGTTGGAAGAGAAAATGAAAACAAAGAAACAAGGCGAAGAAGATGGAAGCACACAAGACAGAAATGAGAGAAGCCTCGGACATACAATTTTTATTAATATCTGGCTGTTCGCTCCACTGGTTGTTGGATACATCATAACAATTTGTCTTGTCTTCATCTTCTATGATGTAACATTAGAGGACCTATTCAGATTCGCTGCACTTCTCATGGGAGCGACTAATCTGTTGTTCCTCATCGGTTCTTTGGGGTATAGCCGCCAAGAATTACCCGTTGAAAGCGATCTAAGCAAGATCCATAGAATCTTCAGCACAGCTTTAGGAAAACTGAGTTCAAAATATCCAACCTCGCCGAATTCTTATTACTGGAAGGGTTACAAGCAGCAACATACGTATAGTCGTGGTGAAGGAGTGAGGTTATTGCCACGAGTTCCACGGCTATTCAGGTGGTTGGACAAAGCAGCCATAATTAAAGAAGAAGAGGAAGAAGAAAAAGAAGATTCAAGACATGATAGAGAGAGTCTTGAGACGCAAGAAAGGAAAAAGAAGATTTGCACTGTGAAGGACGTGAGAGATGTTAAAAGCCTAGTTCATATGATCTACCTTGGCCTTACCATTTTTCCTTATAGTTTACTCATGGCCTCTGGGAACACTTTCTTTGTTGCACAAGCAAGTGCGTTGACACCAGTTATGAATAAAAAGGGTAACGATATCTCTATTCTATTTTTGATCAAAGCCGTGGCAACTGACATGTCAAACTTTACTTGTTTTCTCATCAGTCTTGCATTTCGAAACAAGCAAAAACCAAGAGTTACCTATGTCATGTTCGAAAGAAAAGCTGCGACAATCATGAGGATTGGATTTGGCATTACGTGTGCTGTAATATGCGGCTTCATAGCATGGCAAGTGGAGATTCGTAGGTTGTCGTCAAAGGTGGATACAACAGTCGCTTTGGTTCCGCAGTTCTTGTTACTAGGAGTGACAGAGGGACTTGTTGATGGGGGATTAGAGAGATTATTCAATGACCATGTAGCGAAATCGTTGTCGAGTTTTGAGGATTCGTTTAGTGAGTTGGTGGTTGGTGGTGGAAAACTTCTGATTATACCAAGTGTGTTGATTTTCAGTGGGTGGATCAAGGAAACAATCGACACTAGCCATTTGGACAGGTACTATCTGATGTTGGCGATAATGAATGCTGTGCTGCTTCTGGCTTTTGCATACTACTCCGTCACATATGCATACAAGGAAGTGTGTCCCGAAGATGAGAAAGTTACCACAGAGCAAAGATTGGATCATGCTCATCAACCAGACTCAGAAAACACCTATCAGGAAAATACTCCCCCATTTCCATAACAAGTGTAGTGTTCAGGAAAAATCTTCTGAAAATAAGTGTTACTTTTTTTTAATGTAATATTGGTTATATGAAGTGAATGTTCACTTTCTTGAAAATGTCATCGACCAAAACACTTTATTCATCTATGCCCACATGGGAATCAAAATACACAAATGAATTGTGCACTTTAATTGAAAAAGCTCTATTTCTTTTACAGTGAATCGCTCCCATAGAAGCTGGGGGATAAAGAAGTACATCAAATTAAATATGACATGGGATCAGGTGCATTATTTAAGAGTATAATAATTTGAAGTTCTTTATCTCAAGCTTTACCTTCTCTTAACAACAATATAACGACAATACTTAAATGTCATGTGAAATTTTTTATGTATACACAAAGTTTTTTTAAGAAGGAACTATTACTCCAACCTGTCCATTCTATTAACTTGCTAAAAAGCATTTCTAGATGAGAGACAATAAAGAAGAACATATACTATAATATGAAAAAAAAAAGGACATGTCTTAATTTGCCAAGACAAAATCGTGACCAGACCTATATATATATATATATACTACAAAAAAAATTGTATTTAACGGGGGTTATTTAGCGAAGGTTAATATAATCTTAGCAATGGATTAACTTAATTGAGGTTTTTAAAATCTCCGTTAAATTCCAAAGGTTTAGTGTTAAACCTCTATAGAATAGTGTAGGTTTTCAAAACCTCCGTTAAATTACAAAGGTTTAATTTTAAACCTCTAAAAAATAGTATAGGTTTTTAAAACCTCCCTTAAATGACAAAGGTTTAGTGTTAAACCTCTAAAAAGTAGTATAGGTTTTTAAAATCTTTATTAAATTACAAAGATTTAATTTTAAACCGTAATCTTCTTCATTCGTCGACCACCACTTCTACTCTCGCCCACTACAAGAAAATTGGAGATTATCTACGAAAAATTTTCTATGAAATTTTTTTCTTAAATAATTTTATTTTATCTACGAAAATTGATTGTAGATAAAATAAAAATTCGTGGGTAAAAAAAACATAAATTTTCTACGAAAATTTCATAGATAAATATGATCAATTTTGATGAAAAATTTTTCTACGAAACATTACATACGAAGTTCAGTATAGATAACAAATATCATAAAAAAATATTTAAAAAATATTTAAAAAAATTTACACACAAAAATATTTTGTATGTAAAAGTTATATTATTTTTTATTAAATATATAATGTCTTTTAAGTTAAAGATGCTATAACTAATTTTGTTTTAGACAATTTTTTTTATGAGTCAATAACTTAAACCTTCGTTGAAGTCACTCGAAACCTCCGCACTCACTCCAAACCTACATTGACGTCGGACCGTGTCTCCGTCGCAGCAACTTCGCCTTCATCCCGTACGCAGCAACTCGCGTCGACCCACCCAAACTGACTTTGTCGACAGCAACGGGACTAACACTACGGAAAAACCAATTTTTAGTAGCCATTATTTTCTAGCGGTTAAATAAACCGCTAGAATTATTTTCATTTCTTTTAAACTTTTCTTGACCGCTACAAATTGTTTGTATTATTTTAAATATATCGATTAATTCCTCATCTTTCATTGTCTTTCTTCGTTTTAATTATCAATTTTTTTCTCAGATTAACTTTATCATAGTTTCACTACAAAAAAAAATATTTATTAGTAGCAATTGTTTTTCAGCGGTTAAATGTACCGCTAGAAATATTTTCAATTTTTGTCAGTTTCTTTTAACTGTCAGAAATATTTTCAATTTTTATCAGTTTCTTCTAAACGCTAGAATTGTTTTATATTTATTATAATGTGCTTTCGATCTCGTGGTTCATTTCTTCCTTTCTCGTTCTTAGTGTCCTTCTCGTTTCTGGTTTGTTTTTACTTTCACTTTGGTATCATTCTTGTTCTCACACTCTCGTTTTCATGTCTTGCTCAAAGTTACCTTTCTTCTGAATTTTAACGTAGATCTAGGTTTCAAATCAATAAAGGTGGAGGTGGTGAATGTGAAACCCGGTCAATTTCTGATCTCAATTGCAATAAACGAGATGTCCAAGATCAAATCGTTGACACTAATTTCTTTCCACAACCACCACCGCCTTCTCGGTGAGGAACTCGTGGAGTTTCACTTGAAGATTTCGATTAAGGGCGAGCCATCTCAAGAGGACTGCTTATGGCAGCACAGTTGGCAGGGATTAACATCTTGTCTCTAATAAACAAGCATTCTGGTGCAGCGTTGCAGTATGAATTTGATAAGGACTTCCCGAACGCCTCTCACATGTGCTATATATTTTTCATATTGATACTTTGTTTTTCAATTTATACTAGTTTTGGAATTGGTATGATATATGTGCTTACCTATATATGTTTTACCTATATATGTTTTATCTAGTAACTCTAAGGTGATTTTGGGTGCCTTATTCAGTTATCTAGTAATGCAACTTTAAAGTACTGATTTATTTTTCCTTAATCAATAGGCTTAGAGGTTATCTCTTGCTTTGATTTTGTTATATTTCTCTTAAACAGAGGAGAAAGAAATGACAAGGTTGGGCATTGGTGTGGCAAGTTAGAAATATGGGGAACGTGCATTGGTGTGGCAAGCTAGAAATCTAGGGAACGTGCAACGGTGCTTGTAGGCTTAGAGGTAGGATATGGAGAGGAAGGAATGGAGATTCCCTAATAATCTCTTTTTCTCTACAAATGCAAATTAACAAGGGATTTGACAGTGGTGGACAGTTTGGAAGGGAATTATAAGATAGAGGAAACACGAGTCTTTTTCGATGCTTATAACGTAGGAATGATAAGAGGAGTAAATCACAGTGAAAAAAGAAATCAAACCATGTTTGGTGGACCAGACCATCAACCGGTTTTGGTCCTCAAATTCTCTTGTTTATGTGTTGTGTAGGTTGTTGCAATATGCAGAATCAAGTTATCTCCATAAAGCAGGTAATCTCAAGGTCTCATCTGCCTGTGATTGGAAGTTTTTCCCCTTTTCGTTTGATAGGTCCTATTTCATTTAATTTAATTCTATAGCTATATTACTTTAACCACACAGGAATAGAGTTTCATTCCCTACCTGTGTCAAAGCCATTTGAAGCATTGAGTACACGAGAATAGAGTTTCATTCACTGCCTATGTCAAAGCCAATTGAAGCATTGAGTTTTGTAATAAACTATGACTGGGTTGTTCAAAAATGATTGGACCATGGCATACGATGTTGGCTTAGCCAAGTCTAGCCAGTAGGTGAGGAAATTGCTACTTTAGGACTTTTTATAACGTGCATCCTTTTTTTATTGTGTCCACAGACTCCATCAACTAGTCCAAAAACTCTTACTCCAGCACCTAACACTTTTGGATGGTTTGTACCCAAAGCAAGAGTTTCTGATAATCAGTTGCAAGCCAATATTGACTACGCCTGTAGCATGGCATAAATTGCAGACTAACTCAACTAGAAGGTGTTTGTTTTGAGGCTAACACCATAGCATCCCATGCTGCATTTACCATGAATCTCTACTACTAAACATCTGGCAAGCATCAATGGAACTGTGCCTTCACCTAAATCAGCAACACTGACATCCCAAAATCCAAGTAAGTTCTGAATTAACACTAAATTTTCAAATTTCAAAATTGTAGGCTCCATTCCACTTTTAACGAGTGTCTAATAAACTTCAAGCACTTCTCTTATTTTAATAGGAATAATCAAAGAGTAGTTCCATCAGTTACCTGTCACTAAGGCTTAATCCAAAATGAAAACCAGCCATTAGAAGTTCAATTGGTTAAGAACAATACTCTGTGATAAAAATAGAATCATAGAATTGGGAGAAAAGATAACATTATCTTAGCTGGCACAAATGTGTGAAGCTAAAGTTAACAACGACCCTTTTTGCAAATGGTTACTTTTATATTCTCATTTAGCTTTATATTCTCAATGCATAATGTGTTAACTCATTATTGGTTTTAATGACTTAACTATAATATATAAACTATGATATAGTAGATTATTATTATTAAAGAGAATTGGCAGCAGACAATATTTTTATTTCTATTTTTAAAATTTTTACTGCTCTTTTGCTGATATGAAGGGTCTTAGATCCCCTGGTTTTTGTAAGTACCTAGCTAAGATGCACTTTATGCTTAGAAATCAGCTGCTAATCCTTAGTAAAAATGATATAGTCTTTCATGTTATTTGAGTCTTTATTCTTTGATTAGTGTTTCCCTTAGTAAAAATCCTAATCCTGAACCATAAATGTTATAAACATGCATACATAAATAAATTAGAGAATAAATTCTTGCGTCTAGAAGAGGAAAATGAAATGCTGAGGAAATGACAGGTTAGTTTCTGCTTTGTTTGAAGGTCCACTTTAATTACTCTGTTTTGTTAATTAAAATTCCAGAATATATACCTTCAGTCCCAAGATTGAGTGGTTCTCGTTTTCCGGAGTATTTTTTAGATAAAAGGATTTTAGAAAAGTAAGTTAGGGTATGGATGAGTGATAGGCAAACACTATTATGCAGTGCTACATGGCCAAGGGAGGTTGAAACTCTGGCAAGGCAGTTTCTACGCAATCTGTACAAAGGTTAATGCAAGTTATTTCTAAAATTGCATTAAAGGTTGAAAGGTTGAAAGGCAGTTTGTACGCAATCTGTACAAAGGTTGAAAATAATTGAGAAAATCCAAAATGCAATTCTAAAATTGCATTAAAGGGTATAAATTTTGTATATTTGTTGATGGACATTGGTATTAGGTGTGCTTATGGCATCACAGTCGAGCATGATAGCATGCGGGCCAAGGATGACAATGGTGGCAGTATTACTGAAATTTGTGGTTGGACCTAGTCTCATGACAGTGGCTTCTCTTCTGATAGGATTAAGATGCACACTGTTCAAAGTCACAATTGTTCAGGTCATTTACCCTTTAATATTTTTTATTTTTTTTCTACTTTTCAGGTCATTTAAAGGTAAATAGTTTGCATGATCATGATCTTGCATGTGGCAGGCAGCTCTACCTCAAGGAATTGTTCCTTTTTGTTTTTGCCAAAAAATATAATGTTCATCCAGCTGTTTTAAGCACAGCGTAAGTCTTCCTTCAAATATCTCTGAATACATAAACATAAACATATTTATTTATATAAATTTATTTCTAGAGACTAGATTAAATGGTCGAAAATTAACATTATAAGTCGTGTAAACGTTTATTTTCTTTTTTTTCTTAAAATATTTATCAAAAAGTTTGTAAAGTAAAACACATAATATATATATATACATATATATATATATATATATATATTTATATATATATATATATATATATATATATATATATATGTGTGTGTGTATTATATATTTCACATATATTTACAATGGTATATGAATTGTTATAGCCGTCAGTTATATAATCATTTAAAAAGTTATGTATATTTCTTTTATAATTCAAATGTGGTTTAATGTTATAATTTTCTGGGTATGTCAAACTTTTACGAGCACACTACTTAGTATATTAATTATGCTAACCTTGTTTTACCTTATCAACTGGTTGATGGGTTGATTCTGGATCATAACTAAAGCTTTTAACATCATTATTACTGATTAATGCTTCTGTAGTAGGTGCTTTTCTTCATCTGCAAATCCTTGTAGCATTAGCTTAGCTATTCCAGTATGTTTTTTTATAACATTTCATTTTCATATTATCATAAAATTATTACTTGACTTTTAATTAAAACTATTTCTTGATTTTATAGATTTTTCACATTACATATTATCCAGATTTTAGATTTTTCATTTTCATATCCAGATTTTCATATTATCATACACTTAAACATTACATAAATTTTTCAAGGGAAATGCACCTCTTTTTTGTCCTTATCTATATTTGTTTTTGTATGATGGGTGGGGTACCATGGTAATTAGTTTTAATAATTGAACTTTTGAGTTAAAGTACTTAAAGGTAAAGTGGTCATCATCAAATCAGAGGCATAAGTGGGAAGAAGTATTATTTTTATTAAAGTATAATGCAAATTCTAGAAGAATCTAAAAAAATATATAAGATAGAGTTATTGAAATGTAAAGAATCTTCTAGAGTATTGGAGAAAAGCCTAGGATAAAAAGAAAAATCAAGAACATTCAACTATGTAGAAAAATCTAGAAGTATTTGCATTAGTTCTAGCTAGGAGTTTCTAGAATAATCTATGGGTCTATAAATACCCATGTATCCTACCATTTTGTAACATC
>Ga0214542_1012694_pt1 | contig 10661 bp, 14 predicted proteins | sample CNSS1metaG_FD_160096 | JGI IMG/M metagenome (GOLD analysis project Ga0214542, IMG submission 160096) | Root nodule microbial communities from cowpea collected in UCLA plant growth center, Los Angeles, California, USA - CNSS1 | ecosystem: Host-associated > Plants > Roots > Nodule | place: USA...
AATTATTGTTTTACGAACCTTTATTTTCCTTATGCATTATTATAATTTATTGATTTGTCTAACATTGTTATAGGTTTGGGATGCTCGTCGTCTTGGCTTAGAAGATGTAGAGGGTGAGGTTCAATTCCCAAGATTTATGTGGTGGCCCTCGGTGAAGATTAGGAAACCTAATATTGAGTCTGCTTTTGAAAAGAATAAGGTTTTATTTGAGTTGTCTTTGTATATGTTTGGTTAAATTTGGTTTTATTACGAAATGTGTTCAAAAACAGAATTTTTTTATTTGTAGATTGTGTTTGGTTGGGCCCTAAATGCAGAGGAGAAGAACAACCCAATAGTGCAAAATGTCATTCATATTGAGGACCAATACAATGTTAAAAATGATGGCATTCAGGGTGTTTCTCATTCCAAACAACAAGTGGATTTGGAAGAAAAATTTGAAAAACATGAACGGATAATTCTAGACATGAAAGAACAGATAAAGAAGATGCGTGATGAATTTTTTGATGCTCCTGAACCTGACTCCTGTGTAGGTAAAGGAAATGATGTTAATGAAGAAGAGGGTTGTCCTTCTGAGCAAAGGAAGTGTGATGAAGGCCAGGGTTGTCCTTCACACTGGAAAGAGAGTCCGCAACCTGATCAGTGTGAGGAAGATGCAGAGGAGAAGAACAACCCAATAGTGCAAAATGTCGTTCATATTGAGGACCAATACAATGTTAAAAATGATGGCATTCAGGGTGTTTCTCATTCCAAACAGCAAGTGGATTTGGAAGAAAATTTTGAAAAACATGAACGGATAATTCTAGACATGAAAGAACAGATAAAGAAGATGCGTGATGAATTTTTTGATGCTCCTGAACCTGACTCTTGTGTAGGTAAAGGAAATGATGTTAATGAAGAAGAGGGTTGTCCTTCTGAGCAAAGGAAGTGTGATGAAGGCCAGGGTTGTCCTTCACACCGGAAAGAGAGTCCGCAACCTGATCAGTGTGAGGAAGATGACCTGAATGACAAACCAAAATCCAACCATAATGGAGACGACAAAGCTATTAAGCCTAACACTGAAGGTCAAAGTAATACACTATTTATAGATAAGGCTAAATTGTATAAGGATGTGACTGTTGTTGGTTGTGCCAGGTATGCTATTTTTTTTAATAATGTATTCAACGTCAACACACACTAATAGTTAATACTTGAAGTTGCTGCTTTTGACTTTTCAGAACTATTTATGTTCATGTGAATGGTGAAATATTGAGGAGCGATGAATGTCAATGTTTTCGTCCTCGTGGTTGGATTGATAACATGATAAATTATGAAACTTAAGTTTATGACTATTTATATCGTTACTACAACCATGTACTAATATAATTATTATTTTTGTGTTCAGTCTATAATGTTTGCAGCCTACGAGTTCATGTATAAACAGAAAAGGCTGACCGGGAAGATTAGTAGGGTTATATTCAATCCTTTCTATACAGTAAGTTTTTTATTTTTTTTCCTTTTAATATTTATGCTTAAATTAATGTATAAGTATTGACATTTGTTGTGGTTCAGAATGCAGTTATCCTTGATTGTAACAAAAGAAAGGTGAATAGACGTGTGTGGTGTCTAGATGACTACAGGCATTACTTGACACGTGATTTGGTTTCAGTGCAGGATATATTAACAATAGATTTTGTGAGTATCCTTACTTGTTAAATGTTGTTATATTTTGTTACAAAATGAAATCTGTTTGTTAATGTTACTTCTATTCAGTTGTTTGCCCTAGTGATTTATGCTGAACATTGGTGGTGTTATGCTTTTAATTGTCAAACGAAAGAGTTCTTTGTCTTAGATTCACTTGCACACAAATGTCGAAGGCGAAAACAAATTGATAGTCACGTGGTAAGTCCATGTGTGACATTATAAATTTCCATTACTGATGTTTATTGTGTTCACATTATTTATGTTCGATTTATATCTGTTATAGGTACAGAATATGGAACACCTTTTTTGGCTCTTATTAAATGACAAAAAACAATTGAAGCCAACATATGAAGTCCACATTGAAGACGTTCCTGAACAGCCAAATTTGTAAGCACAACTTTAATTGAGTAGGCTATTCATACAACTTGGTTACGTAATTAGGAAGTTTTCAATAAATGTTTTGGTAACCACTTGGAGGCATGATTGTGGTATTATGGTGTTGAAGTATCTTGAGATATGGGACGGCGTCAAAAGATTTGATGGGAAAAGCATGTCAGCTTACACTGATGTATGTATAATACCCTCGGAACTGTTTACATTTAAGTTGCATAAAGTTATTTTGATATGAATATGTAATTAAGTAGTTATTCTTTGGTGGCAGGAGGATCTACAACAATTCAGGCAGCAGTACATTTGTGATTGGATTCTTCACCCAAAAAATAAGCATAGGGAGGCTGTCCTTGAAATATTTAAACCATATTTAAAGAAGTAGAGATGTCAATATTTTAGTGTTGATTTATAGCGTAACTTTTAGGTCTTTTTGGATATGGATGACGTGCAAATGAATTGTTAGTTGCACTCCTTTATACAGTGTTGAGGGTGACAATGACTAGAATCAATTTTGTAAATTATGGTTTTAACAAACAGTTCTGTTATGGATTCAATTTGTGGTTATATATTAAAGTTACATGCAGTTTATTTTGTGATGACTGACTTCCATCTAAGTGTGTACCCACTTTATATTTTTCTTACCAGGTAACTGATGATAAGTACGTTGGTATCCCTTATTTTGGAGCCTATTAATTAAATTAACTGAAGAACACCATGACTTCAATATGATTATAAATTCTGATAACATGATTGTATAAAAATGCCAAGGTTGTACAACTTTTTTATGAGCAACTATATTGTGAATTTTCAATCAAAATCGGTGACAATGAAAACTGTGAATAATATTAATCACTACTGCTGAAGTTGAACGTAGTAAACAGTAATCAGTACAAATACTTTGACCGTGTGAATAAATAAACATATCATTGACAAACACAAACTCTAATAACAAAAGGTGTTTGGTTATGCCATGTTGATCATCCCAAATGATCAAAAAAATGTTGCTCTTGTTGATACTAGTTCCTGAAAAAAAATAACAATTAAAATATTAAGCTATCATAAATATAAGGTAAAATTAAACATGTTTATACTGTGGCATACCTAATGATCTGTTCTGTACCAATAAGTTGTTGATTACTTTCTATTGATGTTAAAAGTGATAAAAAGTTTGTGCACTGGACATCATAAACCTGGGCATGGTATAGGGATAATTAATTATTTCCATTAAATAGCATAAGAAGATGTAGTTATGAAACGAATACTAACCATGTTGGTTGTGGTACCACTTTGAGCATTCAAAATTTCATTAGCTGGTGCAATTGAAGTATGAAGTTCCCCATCCTAAAGTGCATGTCCACAAATCAAATTAACAACTGGACAACCTGCATATTAAAAAATGGTACTCTGAATACAAATAATAAATACATATAGTGGCATTTCGAGAAGCTTTATTCCTAGTTGTTGCACATTTTTTTTTGCATATCTTCTCTACCGTTGATTGCATCCTTGTACCTCGTGGTCGACCCTTTCTTTTAACGTGAATTGGACTTCGAATCGTTGTTTGGTGAGCACCACTATTAATTGGAGAAGAAATTTGCACATTTGTTTGTTCATAGTTTTCTAATGTTGTGGAACAAGATAACGAAGGATTCCTTGATAATAAGTCTAATTGGGAACACAAGAATTCTATACCCCTCTCGCTTTGGCATGCAAACTTAGCAATGTCATAGAACTTCTTACACAATAAGTCATACCTATGAACAGTGGGTTCGTCTTTCTTAGTGTTATATGATGCTCTTATCAAAGTATGTCTTCGCAATATGCGTTTGCTCCATCGACTCAAAATATACTTTTGTGATACAAATTTTACCTCCTCTTGGGCACGGACCATCAAGCTGTGGCGGTAAAGTACTCCTCTAAACTCAAAAAGCCGACAAGTGCATTCAATGTCTTTTGTCACAACATCAAATATAACTTCATTATATTTGTCTGCACTTTGGTCTTTCCATATCAACGCCTCTTTAATAATATATTTTGCCTTACAACCATGAACTTCAACACTTTTGATATTACAATTCATCTTACACCTAAGCTCATTTTACACTTCACCAAACTTCGCATCAGTGTATTCATCTTGAAATTGTCTCTCAATAAATGACTGAGACCCACATGGAAGGGTAGTATTAGCAGAAGCAAAATCTGATTTGCACTCTTTCTCCGCCTTAGAACGAAGGGCGTTGTCATATTGGACAACAAATTGCTGGAGTGTTGTAGTAGAGTTGATGAACCCATCAAAGAAAGCATTCATTCTCTCACTTCTTTGAGTTGTGGACATGCCTACCCAAAAATGACATTTCAAATAACAAGGAACCCATCGACGTCTTTCTTCGTAAAGAGTGTAAAGCCATTCGTTAAGTTGAAGATCATACTTTTCAATGAATTTTACCCACCCATTCTCAAAATTTTTAGCACTATCTGACTCATATACCAATTCTTTTACATCATGCTTGATTTCCTTGTATTTGGTATATCCACTAATTTTTCAGGTAGTTTTTTCATGATGTGCCAAAGGCACCAATGATGTCGTGTGTTAGGGAAGACAATTTCAATGGCATTTTGCATGGCCTTGCATTGATCAGTGACAATTCCTACAAGGACTTTATTTCCCATGCATCGCAACCAACTTCGAAATAGTCACACAAACGTACAAGTATCTTCAGCACATATAAGCTCACACCCTAATAAGATTGACTGACCATGGTGATTAACACCCACAAATGGTGCAAAAGGCATATCGTACTTATTAGTTAAGTATGTGGTGTCGAAGGACACAATGTCACCAAAATCTGCACATGCAGCCCGACTCCTTCCGTCTGCCCAAAATATATTGGTTATGCGATTATCTACATCAACATCAATTTCAAAAAAGAAGTCTTTGTTCAACTCCCTCATACTGGAAAAATGATTTAATAAAGCTTGTCCGTCACCTTCCTTCCCTAAAGCGCGTCGTTGCTGACCAATATAGTTTCTTGCGTCTCTTTCGACAAAATGCAAGTTCTCAAACCCCCCTGCATCACACACCAAAGAAAGAAAGCTCTTGTGAATACGCACACCCGCTTCGTCATTTATGTCAAGGGTTCTTTTGGCTTGCATATTCAACTTCCTATTCCCACGAATTAGTCTTGACTTGGAGGGACTTACGTCATGATTGTGTTCATGGACCACATTGCTAATCATCCATTTATCTTCTCTTCTAACGACAGTAATGCACGCAGGACATTGTTTTCTTTGTGTGGGCAGTGTCTTCATTTCAGGTGGTATGGACGACACACACTTTCCCTCCCGCGAACACACTAATTTGAAGTAACATAATTGATTGTCATCGTCTTTTCTCGAAGTTCTGATTCTTGTTCTGAAACCACTTTTAATAGCGTATTCTTTGTAAAATTTCTTGACGTCGTCAACACTGTCAAAATACATCCCAACACACGGAGAAACGACATCCTCAGAGTGCTTTTCGTTGTCTTCCTTATCAATACCTTCCTCGTCCAAGATAGTTCCACTATCACCATCTTCTTCTAATAAATTGATGTCCTTCAAATCTATTGCGTTGTTTTCTTGTAAGTAATCCATCTACAGGTAATTCATAAAACACGCTTAGGTTCGAAAAAATTTATGACATAGTAATCTGATTTCTAATGCAGCAACACACATGGTAGGATAAAGTATCGTTTTATGTCCACTTTAGTAAAGGTACTTCGAAAACCATACAACATCACCTTACTATAGAAAGTATTAAATGCATTCATTCCCTCAACGAAAAAAATGATTTTTAGGTTTTCTAGCTTTGTATTAACCTTCAAATAATGTTTACCACAACAGTACGTACCTCGATTCTTTGGACGGGTATATGCGAAACTTCTTTGTGGAGGTGCGGAATGTTAGTTTCAACATTTATTGCTTTTTGCCATGGTTGGTTTCTCCCGCATTGAAAGCAAACGTCTTCTGAAGATGGAGGTTGGAGGAAGTAAATGCCATTTAATGATTCTGTGTGCGGTAGGTGAGAAGCAATGTAACAGGGCACACTCTTTCAAACAAATTAAAATGAGAAAGCTTTAAATTTGCCGTGTTCAAAAAGAAGGGCACATTGGTAATTTAGCGTTATGTTTTAAAGTCTATAAAAGCATTCTCATGTTGCCGGTCCTTATACTTCAACCACACTTATGTAGGTGCATTCAATTATCGCACACCACCTTGCTCATTAATTACGTTAAAATATCAGTGGCTAACCATTTTTTTTTGTCTTTCGTCTTAGGTATTAAGTGCAAAAGTGCAAAAATGGATCCTTGGGAGGCTCTTGCTGTTGATGATTCTGTTTTGAAAGAATTTTTGGAACGGTGCAATGGTAACACTACTTTCATCCCTGGCCCTACTAGACATACCCAAGCTGTTTTGCTTAATAGAGAGTTAAATGAAACACATAATACACAAGAGTTTTTGAACAACATGGTTGTTGCTAGTCGTGCACGAGATTTCTATACCAATGCATGGACATGGGCAAAAAAATTCATCAAACACCACGGTTAGCATGTTTTCCTTACTGCAAAACCAATGCTATTGAAGTTTATAGGATAAAATTTTAATTAATTAATATCGCATAATTTTCAGGTTTAGTTGACGACGGAGACATTAAAAATATAACTCCACTATCAAAGAGGAAATCAATGAATAGAATGCCTTTTGTTGCTTGTGTTGTCAAAGAGTGCAAACCAAACGGTCTAGGGGACATACTCATCACTATTAAGGTTATTTTTGATTTAGTGATTTTGGTGCAGTCCATTATTTAGTTATTGCTTATGTGTAAAATGACTATGTCAACACCCTACTGATACAGCCAAGGCAAGCCTACACAATAAAGTTCTATCAGATCGTGAGTTTGGTAGTGACATTGGTGTTGACTTTGTATTATTGTTGAAAGAAGTAAGTAAACTATGAAATTATGTCTCTTGATTGTTTTTCCTCTTCTTGTACAATTACTCATTAAACTTTATGAATTTTGATTCAATAGGTTGCTATATTCAGACCTTTTGGGTACCTCAACATCACACTTAGGAACATTGTCAAGGTACATAACTAATCTTGAAACAAATATATGTTTTTCTTAATTCATACCATGTCTTCAAGTCACACAATATAATCATTCATGACATTTGTAGGTTTTCAAGTATGACATAACTCATCCAACTGAAGAAGAAGTTAAAACTTCTATGCCTGTGGTGCAACTTAACTATGTTGTCAAACAAAATGTGGAAGCCAATGCCCAGCCCAGTATAAATTCCAATCCAAACGCAAATGACAACATAAATATGGGACCCAATTTGCAGCCCAATGTGGAGCCTACTAACACTGCTAATGTGGAGGATATACTGCAAAGGATGGTTCCTCCATCCACCAATATTCCATGTCTTGAGGTTGGGGAGAGTTCCAAAGTTCAATCTTCTGTTCTGGATAATATATCACTTACGTAACTCATGACTGTTTAATGTCTTCAAATTTTAGGCTATTTATTTTTAACTTTAGTGGTTCTATTGTTAATTTTAATTTTCATGGCACTGTTGGAAGGATCTACTACATCTATGATATTAAACTTATTTTATCACTATGATATCCATGTAACTGTCAATTTAACTTATTATATGATCATCTATGTACAATTAACTGTTGACCACCGACAAATTTTTTGCACACCTTCATAATTTATGATCTTTGAAAAAGGTTATAGTATGAAACTCACTTACAATCAATCACATAAATAGAGTAAAATTTAATGTAGGCTACTGCCCATGATGAATCTGTGGGAAAATTGTGGTACAAGTGGAACATAACATACATGCCTAACACTGACAATAATAAATGGTTATCAATCAAGTATTAAGTGCTAACCTACAATAAACATTTTGCACACCTTCTAAATTCGTGGGTTCTGCTAACATAAATTCAACGAAAGTTAACCTTACCAAAGTTGGTGTGTGATAATTGATAATAACTACTCCATACTTAATGAAATATAACACCTTTATGCGTATATGAAACATATTGAACAATAACAGACTACGTGTGGCATAATTCATCCACAACTCCAAAATGATATTTTTGTTATTTGTATTCAAATTATATAATAACTCAAGAACAATTAAGTAGTGACCTGGTCCAAAAAATTGGACATAATAACTCTCAGATTTTTAAATGTAGATCAATCATATATTAAGTGTTGACCTGTGAACAACATCTTGCACATAATTACTTATTTGTCATCTTCGTGGTAACCAATATTACTAAATTTTGGACCACATACGTATTCGTTGTTCACTTGCTATAAAATTTAGTTGCAACTCAATCAAAATTAAGATGAACAACATCCAACTATCACTTCACATAAACCACTCAAAATTTCATAAATCAATGACTAAGCCAAACAAGAAAATTGTCATCAATCACGTCCACAATGTTTAAACATAAAAAATACCAAATTTAGCAATAGAAATCCAAATTACAACAAACATAAAATCTCTAAATCAACTACTTATGGCGCTTCCTCCCACTAAATGTTGCAAAAGGAGTTCTTATTGCCATACTCCTGACACGCAACTGAGGACCATCCCTTCGTCGCACATACATGTTGCTTTGTTCGAATTCTTGTGCTTCCTGATTTGGAAAATGAACTTCTTCCGCATGACCCCTCTCACCAGAATTGCCAAATTCAATGCAGCCCCTGGGGTGGTTGGAATTAGGTGTTTGCGAATGACCAACACTTGGTTCACCAAACTCAGAAAACTTCATTTTGCCCTGCTAATGTTGGCGCTGGTTCTTCCTCTCAATCATCATTGCATTCAAGTCTACAAGTTCTTTTTGCAATTCCCCTAGCACACTTTTTTGATGTTCAAAAAAATTAATTAAGTCAACTATTTTAGTACCCTTAGTTTGACGTCCATATACCTCAAAACCTTCTTTAACGAAGGAATTGGTCAGCTCTTCTGCAAAGGCAGCAACATCTGCAACAACCTGAAACAATTCACAACAAACTTCAATCAGTATAGATGACACATTTAGGAAAAAAATCAAAAAACAAAATACCCAACTTATAGTGTTATTTGTCAAACTCCTTTTAATTACATTGTCCTCTGCTTTCATTTCCATCCAATGAAAGATTCTGGGAAACTTTATCGTGTGCTGACAATCCTTTAAATTCGGAATCAAAAAATGGTCAAAAGACCATAACTGCCACAATTGTAATCAAAATCAGTCAAAACTCATAACCAAATATTTTAAACTGATCAAACAAGTTTGAAATTAATTTAACATACAGTACATGTAACAAATAAACACGTCCAGCTACATGGAAGTGTTTGCTGCTTTGTTTCTCCTTCAAGAACAATTTAGCTTGACATATACTGCCAACCAAAAACTCATACACCACTCGACCCCAATTAAATTTTCCAATACTACCAAGGTCATCAACAATGTTGAACAAAATAGAAAAAAATGTTCCACTACGATTGGACAACAAAAACTCAGAAATTGCTAACAAAACGTAAAGCTTACCAAAATCCTCTAAACAAAGCACTTTAATATGTTTTAAGATGTAATCATATACCATTTAGATATCAACAACTTTGGAAGCTCCAAATAAATTCCTTGAATCACTATTTAACCCTTCCTGGTTTAAATCAATGTTCTCATCAACCACCCTCAAACCTAGACCAAGACATACATCTAAATAGGTAAATCCAACAACTTCTGTACTCATGTGAAACCCCCCCAACCTTTCCACCCACCTACTAATTAACGGACTCAAAAGATCCTAGATATTTTAATAGACTTTTTCAACTCAACCATCCATCCAAACTGTGTTCCTCGAATAAATGACTTTTGCTCATCTGTTAACTTCTTATTCAAACTACCAATCAATTTTGTCCGACATGAATGCCTAAAACAGATCTGGAACAATAAAAAAAATAGTTATGTCATTTTTATCATAACAAATTTCAAAATAAATTGAATTCCAAAATTTATCAATACCTTGCGGTCAACATTCAATTCACTTCCCTCACTGACTGAAGCCATATTTATGACCTGAATACATAACCCCAGGTAATCACCCAATAATCAATTATGGAATAAAATAATATGGAAGTTAAAAAGATTGAGTCAAACCACATACTTCCAAAAAATTTAACACAGGTCATCACCTATGAGCAAACAGGTCATCATCAATAAATCATACAACTTTAATCCACTTGGGTTTGAAACCACATCAAAGAGATAATTTCAAATGAAATCACACTATCCATACTTAATCACCTCATAATCAACTATTGAGTGTTATCACATGAAAGATCAAAAAAATTCAGTCATACCATAAGCTTCCAAAAAATTCAACACAGATCATCACTTGTGACCAAAAAGGTCATCACTCATACATCACACAAGTGTAATCAAGTTGGCAATGAAACCACATCAAAGAGATAATTACAAATTAACTCACATTATCCAAACAGAATCACCCAATAATCAATTATGGAATAAAATAA
>Ga0214542_1012696_pt1 | contig 10661 bp, 9 predicted proteins | sample CNSS1metaG_FD_160096 | JGI IMG/M metagenome (GOLD analysis project Ga0214542, IMG submission 160096) | Root nodule microbial communities from cowpea collected in UCLA plant growth center, Los Angeles, California, USA - CNSS1 | ecosystem: Host-associated > Plants > Roots > Nodule | place: USA...
CCGCTCTCTGTGCTTGAAAGCGCCCCTGATCCGCGGCGACGCGGGTTCGTAGGAGTGTAGCTCAATTGGTAGAGCACCGGTCTCCAAAACCGGGGGTCGCAGGTTCGAGCCCTGCCACTCCTGCCATGAAATCAAGGACTTAGTAGTCTGAGCTTCGTGTTTCAAGAGTGATTGCTACCGGTTTGCTACCGCTTCTGTTCACCAAGCGTGCCTCCTTTCCACTGTCCTGATCAGGACGTGTGGTTTGGCAAATAGAATGCCTTGCCCGCGCAGGCATTGCGGGGCGTCCCTGTAGCGCTGGTCTCGGGCTTCCCAAACACGCTCCATAGTGTCAGCTCCGTACCCGCCCGGTGAACGCCGCCTTGCCAAAGGAGGCATGGTGTCGAACTGTCGTTAACATTGATAGAAGCAGTCCGGCAGCTTGAGGTGGTGGATACAGGGTAGGCGGCGCTTGTCCGAGGACGAGGCGCTCTAGATCGCCCCGGAGAGCTTATCGGCGCCGCGCCAACTCGCGGTAACAGCCCGGCGGTACGACGCTCTTTGCTGCTGCGAGGCGGCGCTTGCTTGGCCTGCCGAAGGATGCCCTCCAATTTGGCTTCGTACCGGCGATGTGGTCGCGGAATCAGGGCACGCTTTGTCCAGTCACGCCGGCCAGAAGCGGCGGGTCGATTGAGATCGAGTTTGCTGCCCAGGCTAGATGCGGATCGCGGGTGCGGTGGACGCGGCGACGCTGAAGGCCGCCGTTGCGGCGGATGCAGAGGGGCGCTTGCGGTGATCGACGCAATGCTGCCGCTTGACCGAGCAAGCCGGTCCTGACTTGTTCGCAACTCCCGGCTGATTGAATGAGTGAAGGGTGAGTCATTTTGACTCACCTTCAACTTCATCACGCGTTGGCGAGAACCTCAGACATCGTCCGTGCCACCTTCTTGGCGACTTGCCGGACCTTAGTTTCGCTGACTGGCTTCCGCGAAACCGCGCTGAGCGCCTTTCTAGCGAATTCCTCAGCCTTTTGAATCTCTTGCTGCTGCTTCGCCTTTTGAGCTTTTGTCACTGTTGAATCCCTTGCGCTACGATCTCGTCCCATACGCGGTCGATAATCAAATCGGAGAAGTGTTTAGCCCAGTATTTTTGAGTTAGCCTGTTAGAATCAAGGTGATTTTTGAAATCTTCGTTGACCTCAATGACCGGGATCAAAAATTGCGCGACGTCATCGCGACGGATGGTCGAATTGTCGGGGAACCTGTCTCGCGCGTATTGAAGCGCGTCGCGTGCAGCAATCGTCCAAGCATCCCTGTTATCATCGAAAAAACTCACAAGGTCGGCGGCGTCTAATTTTTGTTCCCAATACAAAGTTAGGCCCACTATTTGATCTCCCTCGCCGTCGACCAAGCGCAGACGCCCGCCCAAACCAGCGCGCCAAACAGGAAAAATGCAGCCGTTGTTGCTAATCCATTGGACCCGCTCCACTTGGCTAGCACGGCCAGCAGAACCGTTGCGATTGCGATAATTACGCCCCAAAAACCGAACCACGCCCGCTGATGAAATGCGTCGCGGACCGCCCGCTGCTGGGTCTTGTCGTAGCTGGAGTAACCAGCGACGGCGTTGCCAAGAAAAACGATGATAAGACCAGCCAGGGCCGTCGCGCCTTGGATTATGTCGCCGGAAATACCTAGCGCATCCAACACTGTTTCTCCTCCCTGTGCCCCGGAACAGAGATTCCCTATCAGGTTGAGTCTTTCAAGGGAGGCACTTTACGGTGTCCCCATTTTGGCAGTGGCGTGCCAATCAGGACAGGACTTACTCGCCAAAATGAAAAAGAGCGAAGGTGAACAAATCGAGATTTACTCAGTTCTAGGAGGTGCTAGGGCTCTTCGCACCGCCAGGTCGATACGAGCCGCAGCGTCTTCTTGCATTCCCGGCATCACGTGAGAGTAAAGGTCGAGTGTTATGCCGACCTTCGAGTGGCCGAGTCTCTCGCTGGCGATCTTCGGGTGAATACCGCTGGCAAGTAATTGAGTGGCGTGACTATGCCGCAAGTCGTGCAACCTTCGCACTGGGAGTCCGCTGGCGCGGATCCTTTTAATCCACTCGTGCGTGAGATACGTGGGTCGCATCATTGAAGCGTCGTTATGACAGCAAACGAAATGCTCGTCTCCCAGCCTGATACCAACCTTCAAAAGAGCTTCTGCACGTTCGATCCGGTGTGTCTTTAACTCCTCGATAACAAGGGAGGGCAAAGCAACTGTTCTCGCGCGGCCGCTTTTAGGCTCCTTCAGGCGTACCGAGTTGTTGAGCTGTTCGGCACTTTGAACCACGGCGAGTTGGCCGGTCTCAAGATTGATGCTTCGCCACTGCAGCGCAGAAATCTCGCCACGACGAAGGCCGCAAAGAGCAGCTAGCAAGGTGGGCACGAACAGGGGAGTGTCCCGCATCAAGTCGATTAGTGTGGCAGTCTGAGCCGTATCGTACGTTTGCATCGACTTACGTTCGACTTTTGGCGGGTCGACCGCATCGGCAGGATTGCTGGCGAGCATCTGCCAACGGACGGCTTGCTTGAGAGCTTGCTTCAACACGCGATGGCAATGGTGGACTGTGCGAGGGCTGAGGCCGTTTCCGTCTCTGCCGCCGGATGCCAGGGCTGACGCGTAAGCCGAAGTGATATGGGCCGGCTTGAGCTGCGTGAGACGAGTAGATCCGAGCAGGGGCACAAGATTCTTACGAGCGAGTTCTCCATATCTCTCATGGGTCCGCGGGGCTACCTGAGATTTCATGTGCTGTAGCCAATGCTCAAAATAGGCGGCAACAAGCATTTTGTTGGGCTCAAGGTACGTGCCGCGCTGCAATTCAGAAATAAGCCGTGCGCATTCGATCTGGGCCTGCCTTTTCGTGCCCTTAAAAGAATGCCAGCGTCGCTTGCGCTTTCCCGTTTGCGCATCTTTGGTCTCAAGAACGATCGCCCATCGGCCGGGGGAGCGTTCGCGGATATGCCCTTTCATGAATCATCCTCCTCCGTATCGTTTTGGCTGAGTGCTCCTTGGGTGAACAAGACAAGTTGCTCAAGCTTCGAGCTGTGAATCATGGCTGTGAGTTCGATTGCATTATCCCAGCCTCGAGCTGAAGGCGCTCGGCTGGGGAATTCCAGCATTGGCTCATCTGCAGGCAAACCCATTACACCCTGCGAAATCTGGCCCAACCAGGACCTTTTGACCCGTATTGAACTCACGAAACGCAATGGAGCCGGGCAATTTCCTTCCAATACAGCGGCCACCGCAGCGCCAAAAGTCGGGCGGCCAGCTTTAGCGGGTTCGCCGCGTTGAGTAGGCCGCACCTTGGCATGTATTAGACCCACTACGCGCTCGTCGACTTCGGCAAGGCTATCAGCCGCGAGAACGCTTATTAGAATCGCCGCAGCATTGAACGAGGTGAGAGGAACGCCACTCCCCGGACCTCGTCCCCCGACCGTTTCGATGGCTTGGAGAGCCACAAGCGCGCGCTGCCGCTCATAGAGCGCAGCCGGCGTGAGTCCGAACAAGGGTGCGGAAACTTGTAGGTATGACTTGAGCCCAGGCATGATGAAAGCTCACCACAAATAGTGGTGGATGTCCACCTTTTTTCTTGAATTCGACCGGTCACTCGTGCATATTAGTAGTGGTCAACCACCACTAAAGAGTTCGTTCATGTCTGAGGCGGCAAAAACCATGACGGTCCCGGATGCTGGGGCGATCTACTTCGGACTTAGTCGGGGAGCTGCTTACGAAGCGGCGCGGCGTGGCGATATTCCGACAATTCGGATCGGCAAACTGCTGCGTGTTCCCATTCGAGCGCTTGAGGAAATGCTCAATAGCGCTCGGAGCGCCGAGTAACTGTTCGAGTTCATAGCCAGCCCGCCTATAGGGCCGAACCCTGGGAACATGACCGGGGGGACTTTCCGGAGGGCACCGGACGAAAGAGAGCTGCGGCGGGGTCATTGGCCTAGGAAACCGAACCCCGCCGCCCCCTCAGGAGCGAGCAACGCCTGGCGGCGACTCGCAGAGAGCTCCAGGACTGTCGGAACGGTTCTGTAGCGCGTTCTCCGCGTCATTTGAAGCGCACGTAAAGGCCGACCGCATGACCCCGGCCGATCCGAACAAAGTTCGGTTGTGTCGTTCCGGCTATGTCGCAACGTCGCCTAACTCCGATGCTCAGCGGCATCGTTTCGCCGCGCAGGCGAAGCTATGCCCCGAGCAGCCTTCACCGATGTTCAGGGAGGCTGAAGTGGCAAGAGAAGTCAGTTCTAAAAACGGTTGGAAAATCAGTGCGAAAAGAGAGGTTAGCCAAGAGATTTCGATTTGAGCAAGCTGCAGTGGAAAGGGGATAAGCAATGGCGAAACCAAGGTCGCGGGTCTGTCTTCAAGACGGGTTGAAGTTAGATATCAATCGTCTCGCCCGCCGCGGTTTCATACGCTTCAATGCCAGAAGCGGACTGCGCGGTATTGCTTGGAATCACTCGTACTGGGGCAAAGTTGCGAGTGGTGTCATCGAGGCGGACATGAGCGAACCGGACAAAGAGGGCTGGCTCACGATCCAAATAGGGGATTTCTTCCAACGCATCTCGCTGGTATCGCAGCCGCGGCATTTTGGAGGGCAGCAGTGGTTTTTCGTCTGCCCTGTCCGGCACTGCAAGACAACCGTGCTGTGGAAGCCACCAGGCGCCTCGCGGTTCTGCAGCCGCCAGACTTGGGATAGGCAGGTAGCCTACCACTCGCAATTTCAAGATCATGTGGGGCGCGCGCACTTGGGAAAGGAACGGATCAAGTCTCGCCTGATCGCGGATCTTGATCTTGACGAATGGGACTTTCCTCCGAAGCCAAAATGGATGCGTTGGCGAACGTATCAACGATATGAGCGACTGTTCGATAGCTACGAAGAGTCCTTGGACCGGGGTCTCTTATCGCTCAAGCGGGACCGATCGGCGGCTTCGAGCCCTCGCTTGCGCGTAGGGCGGATCGTTCGGTTGCAAAACGGTAGCTAGTAAAGGTGCGATTCAATGAAAAGATTGTATTATCAAGGACATGAAGAGGGGGCGCCCCGGTCTTGCGGTTCGGTCGGAAAGCGACCCGATGCACGTGAAAACCGCGGCAAAAATGCCGGATGACCCTTGAACATCGCTCCTCCGAAAATGTCTGGCCGAGGAAATTTCTTTTCAGAGGCCCGTGCTTCGGCGAGTTTACGCGTGCCAGTTCGACTCAGGTGCTGGAGAGGATGCTCAGCGAGCGAATTTGCTGTTATTTCAATGAGATGATACGCCTCAAGTGGAGCGCAGCAATCGGGTGGGGGGCCGATAATGGTGATTTCAAGCGACAATGTTGCCGTTCATGAAAGAACGCTGCCGATTGTCGCCCCACCTTCTTTTGTTTTGAACAGAGGCATGGCAGAACACAAAAAAAAGCCCCGATACCGCGCCGACGTAACGGCGGGCTCGCTGAAGGTGACCGAGAGCCGGCGGATCGCCGACCTGCTCATCAATCAGGTCGATGCCGCCGGCTGGTCCGACGCCATCATCAAGCGCAATATCCTTCAGGCGAAGAGCCCGGCTACCGCGCGTCGCCTCGCCCAGTTGATCCGGTCCCGTCTCGAAACGATGGGGCCGGACATCTGGAAGCTGATCCGCGACGGTCAGGGCCCGGTCGCGATCCACGCGACCTTCGCGGCTGCGGTGAAGCAAAGCCCGCTTCTCGGCGACTTCTTGGCTTTGGTGGTTGCCGATCAGTATCGGCGGTTCGGGAAAGTGCTCACGAACAAAATGTTCTCCGACTACCTCGACGGCTGCCGAGAGCGCGATCCGCTGATGCCGGAATGGACTGAGGAGACTCGCTTCAGGGTGCGTTCGTCCGTGTTCCAGATGCTCGCGCAGGCGGGATACATCGAAAACACGCGCAGTCTCAAACTGCAGAGCGTTCATGTGGCAGACCCCGTTGTCCGTTGTCTGACGGCCAACCGCGAGGACTACGTCCTGCGCTGCCTGCAGGTAGCCCCATGAGCGGACCTCTCAGCGAGCGACTCAACAAGATTTTGCCGCGCATCACCTCGGACGATTTCTTGAGCGGCTCGGGCATCGGCAACGAGATCGCGTTCTATATCTTCGATTATCCGCCCGAGGACGAGCTTCGTGTGCGCGACTTCCTCGTCACGCTGCTGGATCATATCCCGAAGCAGAAGCACGGGATGCGAGTCAAGCACATCGACTTGTTTGATTTCATGCTCGATCACCTTCGCAGCAGAAACCTGCTCGACAAGGCAATCGAACTCCAACGCACGAAGGGCGACCAGGCGCTGAAGAAGGCGCTGATGGGGCCGCTGCACGAATCGAAGCTGAGTGCACCGTTTGCCGAGGCCGCCGATCCGGCTGCGCACGATCTCATCATCGTATCCGGTGCCGGGCTCGTCTGGCCGCTGCTGCGCACTCATTCGCTGTTGAACAATCTTCAGCCCGTCATGGGCAACACGCCTTTGCTTCTCTTTTATCCCGGCCGATACGACGGACAGTCGCTGCGGCTGTTCGGCAAGCTCAAGAACAACAACTACTACCGCGCTTTCAAGCTGGTCCCGTAGGTCGAGGCTGTAATGCTCATCAAGAACCTCTTTGAACGCGACATCTTCCGGCCGATTAACGGCGTCGTGAAGGCGGACCAACTCGACGACTCGTCAGTATGGCAGGAACTCGACGAGTTCGTCATCACCCAGGAACTCGACCTTCACTTCAGCAAGTTCATCTCTTGGTACCTGGAGTCCGTAGACCAGGGGAAGGCGTCGGATCCTGGCGGCAAGATGGGCGTCTGGATCTCGGGATTCTTCGGATCCGGCAAGTCGCACTTCCTCAAGGTCCTGTCCTATCTGCTCAGAAACCGCACGCACACGCACGACGGCGAGAGCAGACAGGCGGTCGATTTCTTCGCGAGCAAGGTCAAGGATGCGGTCCTCTACGCCGACATCAAGCGTGCCGTGGTCGCCGGCAATACCGACGTCATCCTCTTCAACATCGACAGCAAGGCGGCGCACGGCAACGAGACCGGCCGCGATCTGATTCTGCGGGTGTTCCTAAAGGTCCTCAACGAGCTTCAGGGCTATAGCGGCGACCATCCGCATATCGCGCACATGGAGCGCTACCTCGACGGCAAAGGCAAATTCGAAGCCTTCCAGGCCGCGTACAAGAAACACACGGGCAACGAATGGATCGCGGAGCGCGACGCGTACCAGTTCAATCAGGACGAGGTCGTCAAGGCGCTTAGCGAGACCCTTGCTCAAAGCGAGGCGACGAGCGTCCGCTGGATCGAAGGGGCCGAGAACAACTTCTCGATTTCCGTCGAGAACTTCTGCAAATGGGTCAAGGAGTACCTGGACTCGAAGGGCCCGCAGCACCGCATCGTCTTTCTGGTGGACGAGGTCGGCCAGTTCATCGGCACCGACTCCCACTTGATGCTCAACCTGCAGACCATCACCGAGGAGCTCGGCACGGTTTGCCGGCGCCGGGCCTGGGTGGTTGTGACTTCCCAGGAGGACATGGACGCTGTCCTCGGCGACATGAGCCGCACCAAGAAGCAGGATTTCTCCAAGATCCAGGGGCGGTTTTTCCCGCCGCTCTCTCTGTCCAGCGCCAACGTCGACGAGGTCATTCAGTCGCGATTGCTGGCGAAACTGCCGGAGGTGAAGGCCGACCTCGAGGCGGAATTCGTCGCCAAAGGCGACATCCTCAAGAACCAGCTGACTTTCAAGGATTGCGGGATGACGTTTCGTCCGTTCAGGGACGGCGTCGATTTCGTCAAGAACTATCCGTTCGCACCCTACCAGTTTCAACTCATCCAGAAGATCTTCGAGTCCATCCGCAAGGCGGGTGCCACCGGCCTTCATCTGGCGAGGGGTGAGCGCTCAATGCTCGACGCGTTCCAGTCCGCCGCGAAGACGGCATCGCAAAAGGAAGTCGGCATTCTGGTCCCTCTGTACGACTTCTACCCGTCTATCGAGAGCTTTCTTGACACGATCGTGAAGAAGACGATCGACCAGGCCGCGTCCAATCCGAGCCTACAGCCCTTCGACATCAAGCTGCTCCAGGTCCTGTTTCTCATCCGCTATGTGGACGAGATGAAAGGAAACGTCGACAACCTGGTGACGCTTTGCCTCGAGCTCATGGACGGGGATCGGCTCGCCTTGCGCCGACGCATCGAGGAGAGCCTCGGTCGGCTGGAGAAGGAAACGCTGATCAGCAGGAACGGCGATGTCTACACGTTCCTGACCAACGAAGAGCGCGACATCAACAAAGAGATCAAGAACGTCGAGCTCTCCAGTGGTGAGCAGGCGAAGCTTCTCGGCGAGATCGTCTTCGAGGACGTGCTGAAGGGGCAGCGCAAGCACCGCTTCACGGCCAACAAGATGGACTTCGATTTCAATCGTCGTTGCGATCAGTTCTATGTCGGGAACCCGAAGGACATGGCGCTGTCGGTATCGGTGGTGACGCCGCTATCCGATGGCTACGAAATCTACGATAAGGCCAAGGCGCTTCTCGACAGCACGGCGGACGGCGGATGCGTCATCATCCGGCTGGGCAACGACGAAGGGCTCGGCAGGGAGCTTCAAACCTATCAGCAGACCAAGAAGTATTTGGTCAAGAAGAACGACGGCACCCTTCCGGAATCCACCAAACGGATCCTACGGGATTGTTCGGAGGAAAATAGCTCGCGCCTCGAACGGCTGACGCGCCTGCTCGCCGAGATGCTGGCCTCGGGCGAGTATTTCGTCGCCGGGCAGCCGCTCAAGATCAAGGCATCGACGGCTTCGGCGGCCTTGAGCGAGGCCATGGAGTACCTCGTCCAAAACACGTTCAACAAGATGGGGTACTTGAAGCATCTTTCGTCCGAGCCGCTGAAGGAACTGCAGGCGGTCCTACGCAGCAATGACACCGCGAAGGAGACGGCTCTTCTGCTGGCGGGCGAGAACAACCCCGAAGCGCTCGAGGATCTGCGAAACTATCTCCATCTCTGCTCCATGAAGAGCCAGCAGGTCGTGCTGCATGACATGCTGGAGAAGCGGTATTCGCTGCGCCCCTACGGCTGGCCTGAGGACGAAGTCCTGCTGCTTCTGGCTCGCCTGGTCGTCTTGGGCGAGGTGACGCTGATGATGGACGGCTCGCTGTTGGCGATCGACAAGGTCTACGAAGCCATCACGACCTCCGCCAAACGCCGCAAGATCGTCCTTCGCAAGCGGGAGACGGCAGATCCCAAGTCGATCCAGGATGCTCGCACTCTCGGAAAGGAATTGTTCGCGGAGATGGGTCCGGATGGGGAAGACGCCTTGTTCGGCTTTCTGCAGACCAAGCTGAAGGGTTGGCAGGTTGCCTTGAGCGGCTTCCGCCAACTCGCCGACACCGGCAGTTATCCCGGCTCGGCCGAGATCGGGGAAGCTTTGGCGCTGCTCGGCCCGCTGCTCGCGGACACCGAGAGCCGGAAGTTCGTAGAGCGGTTCAACGGCCTCAAGGCCGATCTCGGGGAGGTTGGCGATAACTTCCATGAGCTCGAGCACTTCTACAATCACCAGAAGCCGACCTGGGAGCGACTCCGGAAATCTCACGCATCCTTCCGGTTGAACCGATTGGAACTGGAAAGAAACGAAACGGCCGGGCCGGCCCTCCGGCGGATGCAGGAGATAATGGCCGCGAAGAGCCCCTATGCGCTTATCAAGGAGGTCGATGGTCTCATCGACGCCGTCGGCAAAGTGAACGGGGCGCTCCTTGTGGAGCGTCGGTCTCAGGCGATCGACAAGATCGACGGTTACATCAAAACGCTCAACTCCGACCTCGCGGCCGCGAACGGTGACGTCGCGCTGCGGGCGGCTTGTCTCAAGCCACTCGAGTTCCTGAGATCGCAGGTGGAGAAGCAGGAAAGCCTCGCACATATCACTCAGGCCGAGAGCGAGGCCATGAAGGAGTTCGACCTGGCGCAGGCCGGGATCGAGAAGTTTTTGCGTCCAATCCCTGTACCGGTGACATCGACGGGACTGTCCGAAGATCCACCGGCGATTCCGAAGGTGAAGAAGCATAGGGTTGTGAAGCCGGCCGAACTGGTGACGGTGACGTTCCTGGAGACGTCCGGTGATGTCGATCAGTTCCTCGGCGCGTTGCGCCAAGAACTGGAGGATGCCTTGGCCAAAAACGAGCGCATCCAGATCCGGTGATGGCCAGCATGAATCGTAACAAGCTCAAGACTTACGCTCCGGAGGCTCGCCGAGAATTCATTCAGGCGATGACCGATCGGGCCGCTTTCTTCGGGCTGACCGCGAAGGCGGTCGAGCCGGCGGTAGTCCGGGGAGACGTGGCGGTGATCGCCGGGCGAGACCACCCGCGCTCCGTCGCCGAAAAGCGCGAAAAGCTCGAAGCGCGAATTGCGAGGGACGGCTTCGAGCAGACCATGGAGGCGATGGCCTACACGTGGTTCAATCGCCTCGTCGCGATCCGCTTCATGGAGCTCCACGGATATCTGGATCACGGATACCGGGTCCTCAGCCATCCAGAGGGCAAACCGACCCCGGAGATTCTGGAGCACGCCGAGCACGTCGATCTACCCGGACTGAAAAAGGATCGGGTGATCGACCTGAAGCTGGACGGCAACAGGGAGAGCGATCTCTACCGTCTG
>Ga0214542_1012698_pt1 | contig 10657 bp, 3 predicted proteins | sample CNSS1metaG_FD_160096 | JGI IMG/M metagenome (GOLD analysis project Ga0214542, IMG submission 160096) | Root nodule microbial communities from cowpea collected in UCLA plant growth center, Los Angeles, California, USA - CNSS1 | ecosystem: Host-associated > Plants > Roots > Nodule | place: USA...
AACTTAGGGAATCAAAAATAACAAACATAAATGAAAGGGATGAAGGATTAGTGAACTTCCTTTCTAAACATGCTTAGTCTTCTTAAGCATGTGCCTTCATCCTTGGTTGGGGTCAATCCTTCATCAGCACATAACACTATCTGCATTAAGAATCAAATAAACCAAATTAAAATTATAAATCTAGGACTTAACTATAAAGTACAATTAGACTAGTCAATTAGGTAAATGAAAATTAGAACTAGAGTTTGGATGCAACCCTTATTATTTGTCACCTCTTTTAAGTTTAGCAATAGTGTAGGTAGATGTCCCCTTGGTTCTCCCACAACTGCCATAACATTTGGAGCTCAATTGCAAAAAGTCAATCTTTGTTAACTCTCTGGTCAACTCTGCATAATTTGATGAGTCTTTGGCTTATTTGCATGCATTGGTTTCTTCTAATCACTATTTCAGTGCTAACTTTGCATCTTTTGGCTGCATTAGAATCATATAACTTAAGTTAAGGTTAGTCATGTTAAATAATCAACGTAAACAAACTTGACTATGTAATCCACTAGGCTATATTTCACTTAACCAACGTAAAATAGCACCTCTTGTTAGAATCTTCTATGTTTTAGTCATGGGAATTTTGGCCTGCAGTGAACCAACATAGGATTGTTGATTGGTTATGATTTGTGCCAATGTAGGTATTTTTCTATCTGATTCACTTGTGGTCTGCAGTAAAGGTGAGTAACTTGTTTGGATTTTTATCTCTATTTATGCTTTGAATCTGTTTTGTGCATGGATTCACTTGATAGTAAATGTGTCAATGTAGTAAATTAGAGAGTGGTGACATGAGGGACACTCACTTTTAGGATTTTTTTGTCTTTTGAATGAATTGAACTTGCCCATTTAGGACGTTCCTACCACCAATATGGAGATAACCAAGACAACAAAGATATACTAATTAAACCACATTGGACAACATATTGACTATTAATGTGACAACACAACCACACTTTATGGGTCAAATTTGGTACCCATGACTTCAAACTGTTAAAACTTGAAACCAACATGAATCTAAACACTAAACAAACATATTTGAATGATCAAAATACTGTAGGAATCAGGAAAATAGAAAACAATCATATTGAAACTCAAAGAATGAACAAGTTGTGGGAAATTAAACTAAATTAACTACTTTTTGGGGTTTTGATGATTTAAGCTTCTAATTCTAAAACTATGCATTGGAACATGTTAAAGATGATAGAAATGGGTAAAAACAACAAGTTATGACTGAAAACGAAATTAAAACTTAAAAAGTACAAATGGATTGTGAAATGGGTTTGGCAGCAAACTCAAAACCATGAATCTTAATCAATGATTTTCATCTCTTCACACCAATCAGTCTTAATAGCTGCCACATACGATTAATTCTAATGACAAAGTCCTGAATGATAGCATGCACTCAAACCTACAATCTAACAACACACTTGGTAGTCTAAACTTGAGTGTGTGGGGTTTCAAATGGGGTATGAAAATGGGTTTTTTATCCTTTGACCATGCATAATATGATGCAAGTGAACTTTAGAAACAAACAAATGAACAAAATATAAAGAGAATTACAAAATGACTAGTTCAAGTGCAAAATGCCTTGCAAAGAGTGCCTAAAATGCATATGAAGAAAGAAAATGAGTTTCAAGTGTTGTAAATACCTTGAACACGTTTCAATATGATGAAATGTGTAGAATAAATAGTGAGGACCCTCCAACAATCATAGGTTCACAAAATCATTATCCATACCCCATTTTAAAGTAAGAAAAGTAAGCCAATCATGCACATGCTTGTGTGATCAAGGGTCAAAACGTGTAGCAGTGTGCAAATGCATAATTCTACCATCTGACATGGTTAATATGATGCTAATGAGTTACTAAAACATTGAATTTTCCTAAAGAACTCGTGGAGAATAAAAATCCTAATTCTAGGTAGTCTAGAAAACCTAAAATGAGCATATCACACTCAAAACTTGTAAAATGCTTGGAATGGGATAATTGATGGCTCAAACATTTTTCAAATCACTAAACCAAGATGCTAGGATGCTCAAACCTTGAGTTGGAGCTTTGATTTGAAAAGTCAACTGATGAAGGATTATCTTGTTTCCTTTTAGATTTACGAATATGGTGAAGTTGTTTAAGAAAGGTTTTCGAAAATTCCCACTGGACATTAAGATAGCAAGCTATCTAGATGTGAATGTTCATTTCTCAAGCTCATGAAAGGGAGAAGAGAGTTGGATTCAAATTCAAAATAACACACGGATTTAACAATACTTAGATAACAAAAAATGAAAGAAGAAACAAATAAAATGGAAAGCATAGAAGGTGGTGCAATGGAGGAAGCACGCCACTCATAGGGGAGATCTAAGCCAACCAAATCCTAGAGATGAGTGATGGTGCTGCCACTTGCAAGCAAGATAAGGTAAAGGTGAGTTCACTTTGTGGAAGGAGAGCTCACGGTTTTTGGATGGTTGAAACACAAGGTTTATAACATCAAACGATCAACCCTTTTACAAGACAAGGAGCCCCCTTTAAATAGAAGTCCATAGGGGTCCTTTAGCAAAAACATAAACATGAAATGGATCAATTAGCAAACCCTAATATCCTATGCTAGGGTGCCACATGGCCAAAATGAGAAGCATTGGTTGGTGGATGCATTTCTATGAGGATTCTAGGCCAAAAGAGGAAGGAGACCAAGTAGCCTTCAAATGAATAATCCAAAATGGCAAAAGGAGACAATGTACATGTCTACTTTTGCTTTTACTTTATGCTTTTTGCTTTCCTCTCTCTTCCACATCATTCACATGCTCCAATCACCATGCGCCACCTAGCTTGCTCTACTTTCTTTTAATTACCTACAAAAACAAGACAAACAAAGATTAGCATGTTGGTTTAAGTTAAACTAATCTTGGTCAAAGGTCAACTTTGGGTCAAAGTCAACAAGTCAACTAAAATAAGTCAACTAAAACCAACTTAGGGAATTCAAACTAAAGTAATGGAAAACAAAGATAAAGGTGATGGAATAGAAGGCTCCCCTCTAGACATGCTTCTAGTGATCCTTCTTGAGGGTGCTTCTATAGAGGTCTCATGGTTGGTTACGCCTTCATCATCAACCTTTGGGTCAACTCTCTATCAAAAGTGACTTATAGAGGTTGAAATCTGAACCCTTGCTGAATTTTAAGTTCAACAACGTCTAATCACTTTTAATTTGTTCAATTTGAGTTGCTAAGGTGCACCAAAGTCACACAATACAAGTTAATGTTAGTTCCCTATGTACAAGAAAAATAGGCTAAACTAGGCTAACTAGTTAGTCCCAAACTAATAAAAAGCATATTAAGGGTTAATTTTTAGTAAATGGAAAGGAAAATGTAATCTAAAATGATTCAATAATAGTAATGAAACAATGCAAAAATAGCAAACACATATCACACTCTCATCTCAACTTTTAAAGGCTCAAAATGAGGATTTTTCTTTAAATTGAGTGTGTGGGGTTTCAAATGGGGTATGAAAATGGATTTTTTATCCTTTGACCATGCATAATATGATGCAAGTGAACTTTAGAAACAAACAAATGAACAAAATATAAAGAGAATTACAAAATGACTAGTTCAAGTGCAAAATGGCTTGCAAAGAGTGCTTAAAATGCATATGAAGACAAAAAAAAATGAGTTTCAAGTGTTGTAAATACCTTGAACACAATTAAATATGATGAAATGTGTAGAATAAATAGTGACGACCCTCCAACAATCATAGGTTCACAAAATCACTATCCAAACCCCACTTTCAAGTAAGAAAAGTAAGCCAATCATGCACATGCTTGTGTGATCAAGGATCAAAACGTGTAACAGTGTGCAAATTCATAATTCTACCATCTAGACATGGTTAATATGATGCTAATGAGTTACTAAAACAATGAATTTTCCTAAAGAACTAGTGGAGAATAAAAATCCTAATTCTAGGTAGTCTAGAAAACCTAAAATGAGTATATCACACTTAAAACTTGTGAAATGCTTGGAATGAGATAATTGATGGCTCAAACATGTTTCAAATCACTAAACCAAGATGCCAGGATGTTCAATCCTTGAGTTGGATCTTTGATTTGAAAATTCAACCTTTGGGTCAACTTTCCATCAAAACTGACTTATAAAGGTTGAAATTTGAACCCTTGTTGAATTTTTAAGTTCAGCAACCTCTAATCACTTTTAATTTGTTCAATTTGAGTTGCTAAGGTGCACCAAAGTCACACAAAAGTGACTTATGCTTTTAATCTATTTTATGGTTTGAATATGTTTATGCTTTGAATATGTTTATACTTTGAATCTGATTTTGGATCCATCTAGGATCCATTTTACTATCATTAGGTAATTACTATTGGAATTCCTATAACTAGGTAATTCCAATTACTACTTTTGGTCTGCATAGTCATTGGACTTGCATTCCAATTAGGACAGTGGTGTTTGGTTTCTATTTGGATATCTTACACAATAAGTGAGATATATCACCACATTGCTCCACTTAATTCCAATTCTCCCTTTAACAATCTAATTTAAGGCCTTTATTGTTTTATAGAACATGGGCGAACCTCCTTTCAATTGTGCTTGTATGTATGATTGTTGTTATAGTGGTAGAAGGGGGTTGAAGGAGTCTTTTGTCTTAGGCGTTGAAGAGTTTGTCCGAGTAGCAAGACAGTCTAGATATTTTGAACTTGAAGGTGGGATTAGATGCCATTGCATTAAGTGTGATTGTACAAGGATTTTGACAGATGAGGTTGTCAAAGTTTACCTTTATAAAAAAGGGTTCATACCAAATTATTAGATTTGGACATTACACGGTGAAGATATGCCAACTATTGATTTACATGAAGGTGATAATTACTCTATACAATCTTCCTCCTGAAATGTGCATGTCAAAACCTTATATATTTTTGAGTTGTCTTATACTAGGGCCATCCAATCCAAAGGCCTCTATTGATGTTTACTTGGAGCCCTAAATTGATGATTTGAAGAAGTTGTGGGTATCTTGACCTATGATGTTTTAAGGAAACAAAATTTTATGATGAGAGCATGTTTGATGTGGACTATTAATTGTTGACATGAGAAGCCAAGGTGGTTTGCTTCTTGAAGATTTGATGAAGATTGAATGAAGCTCTTTTGAACTATCTTGAAGCCATTACCATTGGAATGAAGCCTACATTGATGAAGGAAAGGAGATTTGATGATATCCATGGTGATCAAGGTTGGAACGTGTGCTCTCCATGTAGTTACATCATTTAGAAAATGTATTTTAAGTTTGTAATTCATGTTGTAGACCTTATAGCATTAATTAGATGTTTTTGGTCTTAGGTGTGTCTTTTAATCTATTGAATGGTTTTTCAACAACTTAAAATGTCTCTTTTAGTCTGTTGAATGGTTTTTCAACAGGTTAAAAGGTTGGCTGTAGTAGTCTTAAACTGCAACAAATTCAATCAGTTGATTTAGTTTTTAATCGATTGATTTCACTTAAGTCAAGTGAAATCAACCGATTGATTTGAAAATCAACCTGTTGAATTTCATAACAGTTTGACTATAAAAGCTGTGATTTTCGAAAGAGGGGCAAGTTGATCATTTTAGAGTGCGAATTTGTTCTGGAAACTTGTGGAAACTCTCTCCTTCGTGATCATACATGTTGCAACTGTTGAAGATTGATCTTGGATCAATTCTTGGATCTGTTGGCTTGGTTTGAAGCTTGGAGAAAGTGGTTTGTGGTAGGATGGGTTGTGCTACCACTGAGGTTTGATCTTTCTCAAGCTTTGTGTGTGTGCCTGGTGGTTTTCCAGGTCTGCAAGAGGGTTTTTGCTGTACTGGTGTGATTCTTGTGTGATTCAAGAGTCTTTTGTGGTGTTTTTGCATATTTTGGAAGTGTAAGGGTGAATACTTTGTAAAACTTTTGAAATAGTGCAAAGTCAAGCTAAGGTTGCCTTGACAAACTGGATGTAGCTCAGGTTTGAGTGAACCAGTATAAAAATCTCGTGGTGTCCTCTCTTCTCTAACCTTTCTCTCTTGCATTTTCATTTTAAAGTTTAAAGAACTTGTGCTTTAATCATCTTTTTCATGTTCTTGCATGTTTCCATGGCTTCTGCAGCATTGAGTATGTTTGTATAATCATTGGAACTGGTCTTGATCATTCTTGAGCATTGTTTCTGGTTTAAAACTCGAATTTGCATTTCTGCATTTTTCCCAATATTTTAGTCGACTGTTTTTCTGTTTCAATCGATTAATTATACCAGAACAGAATTTGTTTAGTAAAATCAATCTGTTAACTCTGTTTTTGATCGATTGAAAGTGTACAATTCAGTATTGTTTGCATCCTAACTTGGTGATCTATTTGATTCAATTAAAGGTGGTTTTTAGCTTGCAAAGATAGCCTAATTTTTTAACTAGCCAATTCAACCCTCCCTCCTCTTGGCTTTTCAACCTTTTCAAAACTAACATTAATGACTTCCCTATTTATGGGATGTTATCTAGTTGGGGCACACATGGTAGATTAGCTCCTAGGTTGACACCATTACAAGTTTGGAGAAGAGTGAAACATTTTCCAAAAGTCACTGAAAATGGTGTAACAAGGATAGATGGATATGGAGAGTTGCATAATTGGACAAAAGAAGCATTTTTTGGGATCTTCCATAATTGAAAGATAATTTGTTCAGACATAATCTTGATGTAATGCACATAGAAAAAATTTCTTTGAGAACATATTCAATATTGTTATGAATGTGACGGGAAAGACAAATGACAATGAGAAAGCAAGAAGGGATTTAAGATTGCATTGCAAGCAAAAAGACTTGGAGTTGAAGGTTCAAGATAATGGGAAAATATTAAAGCCTAAAGCAAATTACACCTTAACCCCAGATGAAGCTAAATTAGTTTATCAGTGGATAAAGGAACTTAAGATGCCAAATGGTTATAGTTCCAACTTGGCTAGATGTGTTGATGTTGAAAAGGGAATAATCCATGGAATGAAAAGTCATGATTGCCATGTATTCATGGAGTCATTACTTCCTACTGCATTTAGTGCTTTGCCCATTCATGTTTTAAATCCTCTTACTGAAATTAGTCATTTTTTCAAAGATTTGTCCTCCACAACATTAAAAGAGGAATCCCTAAGAAGAATAGAGGAAAATATTCCAATTATTCCCTGCAAATTAGAGAGAGTATTCCCTACTGGATTGTTTGATTCCATGGAACATCTCCATGTTCATCTCCCCTATAAAGCATTGTTGGGTGGACCTGTGCAATACAGATGGATGTATCCATTTGAAAGGTACTAAAGAACCTCCCTATTCATATTTATAATTAATTTTGTCTCCAATTTTTTTCATCATAATGTATTTTTTTTATGGGTTAAATATGTTTTTGGTCCCTTAACTTTCATTGAATTTTGGAATTAGTCCATTTCGAAACTTTAGACTAATTTAGTCCTTCATCTTTCGAAATACGTGGATTTAGTCCTTTTAATCAAATTTTATTAGGTTTATTTGATATTTCGTACGCTTTTCAAGATTGTATTCATGTTGTTTATACTGTTTTACACATTTTATTTTAATATTAAGTCAAATACTATTATGAAACGCGCTTGAAAAAAATTGGTGAAAAAATTGGAGACCAAAAACATATTTAACACATAAAAAAATAAATCATGATGAAAAAAATTGGTGACAAAATTTCTATATGCTGGATTGTATGTGTTGGCAAACATATACTAGCGAACCTTTAGAATCTGTCGGTAAATTATTACCGACGATGTGTTTACTGACGACTTTTTTGTCGTCGAAATTTCGTCGGTAAAATATCATTACTGACATATTTGTGGTATTACAGACGGATTATGATCGTCGGTAATAAGCGTTTTTCTTGTAGTGATTTCACATTCTTATTTTTGACCTAAGAAAAAAGAAGATGATATGATCTAAGCAAATCCAACAACAATAATGTCTTTTATTTTCCTATTTCGTATATTGTATGAATTGTTTCTTCTAATATATTTATACGTCTCTTGTAATCAATAATGAATATATACAAGGTTCAACTTGAGATTTAAACAAACCGGCTTAATTATGATTTTAATGTTCAAAATTTAGGGTAATTTTGGGTTTGGTCCTCCAAATTAAAAAAATAAAAAGTCTCTTAAAATTGATAAATTATAATTTTAATCTCTAAATATTTTTGACTGACTAAAATTAGCTTTCTAAAATCCTTTTTTAATTTTTTAAATTTAATGTTCTAGACCTAAATCCATATTTTCCTACATTTGAATTATTAGAATGAACCTTTTTCAAGTTGAGGGAATAAAATGATTTATTTCATATTTCAAAAACTAAAAACATAATTATACCAAATAAATCCATGCTAATTTTATAATTATTAATTGATTATTGATTAAGATCATATATGTGTTCTTTGATGTTGTAAATATGATATGTGTGATGATTTGATTATTCCACTTTTTAGTGAAAATTATTTAACCAAACTCTTCCTTAAAAGAAAAAAAAATACAATACACCCAACTCACTCTTGAAACGTAAGTTAAAGAAAAAGCGGTTTATAGTCTTACAATTTGGTTTTCATATATATTAACGTAAAAAAGCTATTAAAAATTATTACATGAATATTTGAAAAAAATAACCATAAAATTAAAAAATTTAATAGGCTTAGTAATATTATTAGATATTTGTGTTTAAATGTTTTACACGAATAGAAATTTACATTTGTATAAATTAAGTATAAAATTTTAAAAAAAATAATAATATCTTGTTAATATATATATATATATATATATATATATATATATATATATATATATATAGATAAAAAAAATATTTTTTTAAAATATATATATTAACCATTTAAATTTTATAAAATCAACACAAACAATTTAAATAATTTATATTTATAATTCAATTATTACATTAATAAAAATTATGATAGATGTAAAAACAATATGAATTTTATAATTTTTGTATTAATATCAATCGACCATCCCAATTGCATAAACAAAAGTAGTCCTCTTTCCATTCATTCGTTTCAAAGCCTTTTTGATTCAAAAACAAATTTGTTTTGTGAGAAAATTACTAAGGATGTTCTCTTTGCTTTCAAATTCATGCTTCTTGTCATTTTTTTCCATAACATTTCCGGCAAATAAATTCTCTTCTATGCATATTCTCTTCAAACACTAAAATCTATTAGAAACCAAAATATCACCAATAAATTTGATGATTTGTAATGAACTTTAACCAATAATAAAGAGTTTATTACTAAAACAAATGCTTCAAAAAGTATCATAAACAACTAATCCTTTTTCTCAAAAGGCATTCCATCTTGCTATCTTCTTAAACAACAAATGTATCAATGCTCAAAAGAGATGAGAATCTAAAACTTTAGACAACTTTCTCATAGGTTGCATAAATATTTCACCAACTACACAAATATGATTCTGTGGTACAAACTCTAATAAACACCAAATACACTTTCAAAAATTACTTTATCCAACTTTCCAAAAGACATAACTACTTTATATTCCAAAAAATAATCTAAAACTCTTACTTGGTGAGGAGGAAACAACTAAAGCATAACCATTTAACAATGTGATAGGTTTCCAACAAGGTAAGTGCCACCCACAAACCACAACATCAAAAGAAGAGACACTAATAGTAGTTCAAGTGAGAAAGCCCAACGTGTAACATCCCATCAGGATATTATGGATTTTAATAATAAATAAAGAAATAATAAACAGTTTCATTTAATAATACCTCATTTCCCAAAATGCGGAAAATTTAAATTTTTATAAATTTCAATGATAAAACCAAAATCCATAATTACAAAAGTGTAATAATCCAAAAATATCTCATAGAAGTTTACAACTTATGCCAAAATCATAAAACATGAAAATATATAAACTCTCAAGCTTGCCATACCTATCGACCACAACCGATAGAGCACGTGCAGGAATCATTGCTACGGATCATACACTGTAACGTCAGGTGGAGTTCCCAAATACGAACATAGTTCGTAACGTCCCAAGACTACGAAACTCGTAAGTTATTTACTAAGGAGGGCAATCTATCTAGACTTATCTGTATTGGCCACAACCAGCACACTCACACCAGTAACACTCGCCAACTCGAGTTCAACTCAAGGGTTCCTTGTATTCATCCGCAATCCCGAACTCAACTCGAGGGATGCCATTCCGAGCTCAACTCGAGGAATGTCACGTGCTTAACCCCTATCCCGAGCTCAACTTAAGGGATACGCTCCGAGCTCAACTCAAGGAACACCAGCAATCCCACCTTTGGCGCATCACCAAAAGCCTTGTAGATCACGCATGTAGAATCCCCACTGGACATTAAGATAGCAAGCTATCTAGATGTGAAGGTTCCTTTCACAAAGCTCAAGAGAAGAAGATGATGGATTGATTCAAAACAAAAAGGAAATGGAAAGCACATAAACCATAGAAAACCAAGAACAACTAAAGGAAGAAGAAAACATAAAATGGAAAGGAAAGAAATGGTAAAAATGTGAGAAGCACGCCACTACAAGGCTAGGCTAGAAGCCATGGCAACCTTGAAGATGAGTGGATGTGTGCCGCCACTTGCT
>Ga0214542_1012699_pt1 | contig 10655 bp, 3 predicted proteins | sample CNSS1metaG_FD_160096 | JGI IMG/M metagenome (GOLD analysis project Ga0214542, IMG submission 160096) | Root nodule microbial communities from cowpea collected in UCLA plant growth center, Los Angeles, California, USA - CNSS1 | ecosystem: Host-associated > Plants > Roots > Nodule | place: USA...
TGCAATCAACGACAAAAACAAATGGTTTGTGCACCTGCAATCCCAAATAGCTGCCAATTTGATGTCAATTACACCTTCAATTTTGTCCACAACGCATGAAATGGCCCAAATTTCGTAAACCCTAACTTCAGAAAACCCCTATTCTATTTTGTTCCCAATTCGTGCCTTTTTTTCTTTTCAATTTCCTCTTACGTTGCATTGTTCCACATCACACACTACTCTCGTGCCACGTCATAAAATTTTTTCTCACTTAACTGGTCAACTTAGTCAAACGTTATCTTATTTAACGGAGTTAACGAAAAGGGACCACATTGATGCAAATTAACTAATTTGGGTACTAAGTAGATGCAAAGTTAAAAGCGGGTACCATTTAGACACATTGGGACGAAACTGAGTACGTTGCGACTAATTATACCTAAACTTAACATGTCAACTAAAAGCCACAACTTAAATAACAAGATTAATTAAGTGAAAATAAATTATAGATCACACTTAATTTTAATTGGTTGAGTTAACTTTTATTTAAAATTAAAAAAAAAAATTCTCAAGTCAGCTTTGCATAGTAATTTTATAATTCAGTTCCAATTCAGTTATTCCCACAATTGATTATAAATATTTAGTCTCAACTGTATTTCCAACCATTTCACGCACATTCCCCGTTTTCTTGCATTTTCTCGCCAATTTTCCTTTCCGCCAAAAACACATCGCGCTTCTCCTCGGTTCTGTCGGTAAGTGAGTCTCACTCCTCTTCATTTTCGTCCTTAATGTTTTTTAATTTTCTTATTTATTATTGGCTTAAATACCTTTTTGATCCTCATTTTCGTAATGTTTATTGCGGATGGTCCTCATTTTGACAGAATGTTTAAAATGGTCCTAATTTTATCGAATGTTTAAAATGGTACTCATTTTCACAATTCGTGTTTTATTTGGTCCTTTTCTGTAACATTCTTTAAATCATTAACGGAGCATTGTATGAGGGTGTTTTACGTGTACTGTACACATGGCTAATTAACGTTAACTCTTCAATTTAGGGAAAATTTTGCAATTAGGGAAATTTCCTCATCTTCATCTTTCTTGAGCTCGAATTTGCAGAGGAAGCAGCTAATACTTGTCATTTCATCATTGGATTGTAGTTGCACTCTTCATGTCAACTTTCCAATTAATCATCATCAAGGAGGTAAGTGGATTTAGGGTTTTCTGGGTTGTGTTTGCTCGTGGGTTAGGGTTTTCGTAATTCTATTTTGGGGTTTGTTTGTCTTTCGATTGTTGTGATATTCTGCATGGTTTCTAAATTACTTCCATGATGTTCAATTTATTAATTTTTGTTTAATGTTGTAACTACTAATAATCTTATCATTGCACAGGGATTAGTGCTTGTCATTCCGGACCTATTACCCATTGCTGAGCACATGTTTTGCATGAGGCATCTGTATGCAAATTTTAGAAAAAGATTCTCTAGCCAAATATTAAAGATACTCATGTGGAAGGCTGCTAAGAGCACACACCCAACAGTTTGGGAAAGAGTGATCTTAACCATTAAAGAGTTAAATATTGATGCTTACAGATACCTTATTGTTATACCTCCAAGGTATATCTACTGTACAAATACATGATTCCTGTACAAATACATGATTTCTGTACAAATACCTAATTTCTGTACAAATACCTTATATCAAGTCTAGATTTAGTGGTCGAGCCATATGCGACACAATTGTCAACAATATGAGTGAAGTTTTTAATAGTGTCATAGTGGATGCAAGAGGCAAACCCATAATCACCATGCTTGAGGAAATCAGAGTTTATTTAATGGAAAGGTGGGCCACCAAGAGAAAAAAAGGTTACAACTATGCCCCAAGGTCCTTGACAGACTACATAAGGAAAATGATTTAACCAAATATTGGATCCCAATGTTAGGTTTTTTTCTTTTTTTAACACAAACTTATTCGTGTACTGATATGTGTAATGATATTTGCAGCTGGTCAGGAGAAAAGCTATTTGAAGTGAGGCACATATCCATGGTTGGAGATAAGTACACAGTGAATGTGGATGCTCAACATTACAGCTGTAGGAAATGGCTTCTGACTGTTATCCCTTGTTGTCATGCTATTGCAATAACGAATTTCATCAATGTCAATGCTGAGGACTTCATACCAATCTGCTTCAGGAGATTCATCTACGAAGAAATATATCAATCCATCATCTTTCCAATCAATGGTGAAGTCTTATGGAAAAGAACTCCCTACCCTGATGTCCATCCACCACATAAGAGGATCTTACCAAGAAGACCCAAGAAAAAAAGAAGGTTGGAAGAGTGGGAGTTGAGAAAGGATAACACATAAATCAGCAAAGGAGGTCATAGAAAAAAATGTAGCATATGTCGTCAGATTGGACATAACAGGAACAATTGCCTAGATAAGCCTGTGGATGAGCAGACTCTAACACTTGCTAAGACTGCACCAGATGCCCAAACTACTGAGAATGCACCAACTGTTGAGAATGCACCAACTACTGAAACTATTGAGAATTCACCACTGAAACTCAAACAACTCAACTACCAAGGAATGAAGTGGAGAGTCAAGCAGCACCACTACCAACACCAGAAGAACCATCTCAGCAGTTTAGGATGAAATTACAGATTAGGAGGAGGCCATGATAGCAACTACAAACGTCTTAGTTATTTTTTGAAATTTCTGATGTAGAATTCATTATTGATGTACTGCATTTTGACTTTCCTTAAACTTCGTTTAATTTCACTTTTGCCAAACATTAATGTAGTGCATTTTGATGAGGATGAATTAATGTTATGAATTTAACTTCTTTCAGACTTAGATCAATTTAATTTTTCCCAAGCTTAGATCAATATCACTTACTTCAATGCTCAGATTAAGATGTCATTTTGAACATGTTGGAACTAATATCAACATAATCAAACTAATTCATTTCTTCATTTAACAATAGTACAAAACATATTGGACTTTAAAAGATTACACACAATAACAGTACGAATAATACAATAACAACATAAGTGAACCCTATTACTAATTGCAGCCTCTTCTCAGCAACCTTCAATGACTTCTCCAAATCATTAATCTGCCTCATTTGTGTCATGATGATGACATCATTTTCATCAACACCACCATTTGAAAAAGTTGTAGCCCACATTATTGGAACCACCACCACTCTGTAAATCAATAAACCAAAAATTAAAACCAATTTTTTATTAACACAAAAATAAAAACAGATTGTACCCAAAATTTTCTAATAATATTCTTTGGAGTTCTTGCCATCCTCAAAGCTGTCATCTCTCCGCAGCTACAAATTGGGGTTAATCCATTTCTCATTGAACCACCAATAGTGCACAAAGTGATACAACACGGTTGCCTCCAACGATTACAACCAAAGGTAAAGGAAGAAGATTGTGACCGTAACATACCTATATAATGGGATTGCAGGAAGAAGAAGATTGCAACAACACCAAATGGAAATGGAGGAACAAGATTGCCAAAACTCACTAACTGCCCAAACATTCCTTACCAAAACCCTAGCTTACTTATTTATCCCCAAATATCTAATTACCACACTTGTACAGTACACGTAACACACCCTAATACAAACCGTGTCACCTGTACAATGCTCCATTAATGATTTAAACGAAGTTACAGAAAAGGACCAATTAAAACACGAATTGTGAAATGAGGAGCATTTTAAACATTCTATCAAAATGAGGACCATCCGCAATAAACACTACGAAAATGAGGACAAAAAAAATCCAACTTATTGTTTGACATAGTCTTAGCCTTTTCACTCTCATACACAGTAATTCATATATTATGGTAGGAAAGAACAAAAAAATATACAAGTCATCAAAATATCTAACTTAAAAAGATTTTTTCTTCTTATATTGCTCGACAAAGTTATTATTTTTTCTATTTTAAGTGGAATGTTACAGTTTTTTTTTTTCACATAAAATTAATTAATTATTAGGGAGACCTAAAAGAGTTTAAAATACTTGTATAAATTTTACATTTATGGGTTAGTGTGGTTTTTCTTTTTTAAAAAGTTTGGACATATTTTTCACACAAAATAAAATAGAACGATCGAAAAAGTGTTGAATTTTTTGAAAAATATTATCCGTCTCTCATCCTTATACTTCATAATCCTCACTTTTAAAACTTTAATTTATTAAGAAACAGGTAGAATATTTAATACAATTTTCTACATGAAAGGAGAAGATCTTTCCACTTTTATTTGAGTTGTGTAGAAAAATATTTTTTGTGTAATATTAAAGATAATGATACTTGATATTAACACTCGATCAGCTGTCCCACTGTCACGTGTTACACTAAGAATTTGACATGTGACAACAAAAGTTTTTGTAAAAAATATATAAAAAAATTGAGATTTAATTGAAATATTTCTTCAAAGTTAAGACATAAAACTAACTTAAAAATTTTGGACCAAAATACACACCAAACAAATAATTAAACATTTATATTTGTAATAAAATTTGTTATCATTGCGAGTTTTACAAAATTTGACCTCTAATTTTACAAGTTGGTTCCGATTGGATTTAGATTTTAATGATTAGTTTGTAGATAAAGATAACGAAAGGATTTATGTCTCATGTAATTGTAAAAACATAATTCAATAAATTACACTTGAAAATTTTATAGAAGTAAAAGAAAAAGAACTAATCAAACTTATATTTTGTATTAAATTTTTCATGAACAACAATTAAGAGTAAAAAAACTAATTTGAGTAAAAATTTTAAAGAAAGAGACATAGTAATTTTGCCTAAAGATTAGCTAACATTCTTGATAATTTTAGATCTCTTTATCTATAACAATATATAACAATATACAAACGATACTCTCCTATATTCATATTTTATATTTTCACTTCTACCTTTAATTATTATTTTAAAAATAATTTATTTTATAAATAATTTATCGTTATTCTAACAATTTATTCTTAACTATTATTTTAAAAATTTCTTCTATCTTTAATAATTATTTTTAAAACATCTTTTGTATACATATTTTATTTTGCTAACTAATATTTAACAATTATTTTAAAAATTAATTGTATTCTTTTTATTGATCTTAACTCAATTTTTTATAAAAATTAATTTAGTTAATTAGAGTTCTTGTAACTTTCTTGAAGTACTTAGATATATAAACTTACCTTGCCTTTATTTGGGCTCAAGCGTCTTTTTATTAACCATTATTCAGTTATACGCTATCTATTTAACAATTTAAATTTTGTACACTAAAATTAAGACACTAAAAACAATAGAAAGAAAAAAATAGAATTATTCCAACCCATTTTGTGAGTTACGAAATTAGGACATCGTGACAAGGAAATTCTGAAAATGAAATCAAGAGACTTTTAAAGTCCTATCCATTATATGGGTTATAAAATTACGCACCACACATAAATCATCAAAACCTATTTTAAAGATCCAGTTATTTATTTTCGTCATGTAATCTATTATATGAAAATGTACAAAGAAATAAACCAGAATCATATATTTAAACAAGTTAACTTTTTTTCAATCAAAATAATTTTGCAATTAACTAACTTCTTAAATCACTTTTGATTCTTAAATCACTTTTGATGTTATTATTTTATTTAGCTTGATTTCTTCTAATTAATTGACAACCAAGAATTATTTTATAAAATTAATATTCAAATATATTTTAAAGAATGTTTATAAACAGTCACACTAAATGTATTATCGCTGCCCACATTTCTAAAAGTCTATGTTTTTGTTTCTTTCTCTTTTTGTTTTTTTTTTTTTATTTATAAAATTTGAAAGAGTTTGACTATAAATATCTAAATCATTGTTTGACTCAGTCTTAGCCATTCACTTCACACTCACTCACTCCAATATCAGGCCAAGCCAGGAAGCTTTTTTTTTTTCTTGTGTGCTGGAATATTCTATGTTGTAGCAAAGAAGAAAAATACAAGTCATAAAAAAACCCTAACTTGTAAAGATTTTTATTTATTTTTTATTTTATGCAACTTTTTGTTTTACATTTGTTTTGTATTAGTACTATCTTTTAAGACATTGATCTTCATAAAAAGTTCAGAGATCTTCCACTGCACTCGAATAATCTAACTGTTTGTTGTATTTTGGATGAGAAGCGCATGTAATGTGTAATAGGACTTTCCTCTCTAAGGACAATACACCGCGTGTGTCAATTTATGATATTTTTACCCCTTTCCTCATTTACTTATTATATCTTGTTGTAAGAATTGTTGGGTCAGATTAATATCCTTTCATTCATATACATGTCAGTATTATTATTGTTTTAATAATTATTATTATATTATTCATATTTTTTTTATTATTAGTATTATTTGTTTAATCATTTTCTAACATTCTTAAAAAAAAAAAACTTATTCATTTATAAAATTAAAGATAATATAGAGCATAAGACTGAAAATATTTTTTTATATAAACTAATGTGTTTATTAAAGTTATAATTAAATCAGTCTCAACTAAACCTACAAATTTATGTATATAATTGTTTTTATTTATATTGATAATAATAAATGAAATTATGGATAAATTAAATTCTGGCTCAGTGATTTTTTTTTATGATGTCTAAAGATAATGTTTTTTCTATTATATTAATTTATGCTTTAATATCTTCTACTCTTACAAGTGATAAATAAAGATGATCTAGATCATGAATATATTTCAAATGTTTTGTATGAAAATAATTATAAAATAATTTGTCGTACTAAAACTATTATTGAGTTATGAAATTATGTATTTGCAAGAAAAAAACTTTATCTTGATATATATATATATATATATATATATATATATATATATATATATATATATATATATATATATATATATATATATATGACTGATAATAATATATTTATAAGATTTATTAACTTCAAAATATTGTTTATGACATTTAAATTAAAATGAATTATTTTAATTGACATCATGCTTATAATCATGTGTGTGCTGAAAATAAAAATTCATATTAAAAATTGAGGAGATGGTTAAGTAAAATTAAACTTGTCTTCTAGAAGTTATCTAGACATGTGATTTGGTTGGTAAATAATATATTTGTGATGATTTGTTTGAGTTAGTACCTTTATCTTGTAATAAAATATTTAGTAATTTTTCTTTGATCATCACAAAACGTAAGTTGTGATATATGATATACTATTATTAGAATGGTTGAGAAGTTTGGTTAGAGATTATTCAAATTATAAAATTTTGAGGTACAAAATTAATTAGAAAGGGAAGTGATGAATATATGTATTTAGAAATGAGAATACATGTCTTTATAAATGAGATTTTGTGTGAAACTCATAATATTATTTCTTAAGTAACATCTTCATATAGTGTATAGTGCTAATCTAATGGTACTGCTGAAGAAAAAAAAATGTTTCAATATGGTCAATATTATTTTACAAATTCTAGCATGCTTAAAATGACATAAGATGAAACTTTATATTTTGTTTGTCATGTCCTCAAATATATTTCCTTACAAAAGGTTGTGATAAAACTCTTATGAGTTAAAAAAAAGAAGGAGAAGCAGATTTAAAATATTTTAAAGTGTGGGGATATCTTGCAATGGTTAATATATCTCTTAATAAAAGTAAATAAAATTTATTTGTTATATATTCTAAAAGTGGATGAAAATATACTTCTAGTACTATTTTGTCATCTAGCAATAATATTTTTTGTGATTCTTTTAGTTATGACAATATGTTTAATTTCTAGAGATTATTGAAGGATATAATTAGATATTGATTCTGGTGACACAAAATCAACTATACTTATGTTTTAATCTTAGACAGAGGTGCACTATCATGAAAATATGTTAAAAAATACAGTTATTCTGTTATAATCTATTATGTTAGTATAAATTATTCCTATTTTCAATATATTTATAATCAAATTGCTATATTTAAAGTTTATATTAAAAATGTCAATGAAAATAATTGACATATAAGAATGGAAGACAAAGTTTAAATATTTTCATTCTTTAAAGATGTACTAAAGAAATAAACCAGAATCATATATTTAAATAAACAGTTAACTTTTATTTAACCAAAATAATTTTTACAATTAACTAACTCCCTAAATCACTTTTAATTTTCTACGTTTTGTAGCTTGATTTCTTCTTACTGAAAGCCAAGAATTACTTTTTAAAATTAGTATTGAAATCCATTTGAAAAACTCTCTTCATAAATAGTGAAGGTCTCACTAATATCTTACCTATATTTCTGAATGTCTCTATTGTTGGCTCCACTTTCTTTTTCTCTTTGTTTTCTAATAAACTTCTAAGATGTATAATATTAATAACCCAACTTCTTGTTTGATGTAGTCTTTGCCTTTCACTCTCATACTCACTAATTCATATATTATGGTTTCTTTTTCAAATTAGGAAAGAGGAATAAATTAATATACAAGTCATCAAAATATCTAACTTACAAATATTTTTTTCTTTTATTATACAAGTCATATTGCTCGACAAAGTTATTATTTTGTCTATTTTAAGTGCAATGTTACAATTTTTTTTTTCACATAAAATTAATTGTTAGGGAGACCAAAAAAGTGTAAAATACTTGTCTAAATTTTACATTTATGGCTTAGTTTGATTTTTTCTTTTTAAAGTTTGGACATATTTTTCACACATGCCACATTTCACACAAAAATAAAATAGAACGATCGGAAAAGTATTGAATATTTTCAAAAATATTATCCGTCTCTCATCCTTATACTTCATAATCGTCACTTTTAAAACTTTAATTTATTAAGAAAAAAATGGTAGAATATTTCATACAATTTTTTACATGAAAGCAGAACATTTCTCCACTTTTGTTTGAAAGTAAAAGAAATTTTTGTATAATGTTAAAACAATGACCCTTACGTTAATAAGAACACGTGTCCATCGGCGGACCTTCTTGTTGACACATGAGAATCATGACTCTTCCAAAAAAAATTTGTTTCATTTTTTCATATATTTTAAAATTATATTTATATATTTATATATTATTTATATTAATTTTCTTAAATATTTTTTTAAAACGTCATGTATGTATAGTTCATTCTCTTTTTTTTTTCTTTTGTATTTCTATTACTTTTTCATCTCTCCTTTCCTTTTTAATTTTTATCTTTAATCTCTTTAAATTTTTAAAATAAAATTACGTGAAATTGATGAGTTAACAAATATTTTGAATTAATTAATTTCTTTTTTTGAATAAATTTATTTTTACTTCTTTTTAAGAATTTTCTTCTTGCATGTGATAAATTTGTTTAGTGTGTATTATAGGACAATGATAAATTTATCTTTTTTTAAATAGGTGAGAGTTGTTAAATTAATATTAGAAAAATTATAATAAAAAAAATAAAAAAATTGATGTTTTTAAGAGGAAGGCTCAAGATGAAGATAAAAAAAATGCATTTACGTTGATTAAACTTAAGAAATTTAATGAGAATCCAATAATTAAAGACAATAAAAAACAATTATATGAAGTTCTAAAATTATATGTAATGAATTTGAAAACAAGAATATAATTTGGCACCATTAGATTTTTTTTCAAAGTTTCGTCACTGCAAGTGCCCGTGTCCTATCGCACAATACCAAATGTCATAGACTTGACATGTGATAATAAATTCTTTTACAAAAAAATAAATTAAGGAATTAAAAGAAAATTAAGAAAAAAACTACATATATTGGCGATAGCATGTCCTTGACCAATTTGAAAGTTTCAACCAAATTAAAAACTAAATGATTAATTAAACTTTTTTTTATTTATAATAACATTTTTATAATGTTGTCTTATAAAAGATTATTATTCAAAATTTTAATAACAATTTGAAAATATCTCTCTATTTAAAAAAATTATATATTATTAAAGATTTATAGTAATATTTTCTTAGTTACTTTTTTAATAAAAAGATATTATTAAAGATTTAGTTACATTTTGAAAAATGTTGTATTTTCATTAAATAAATATTATCAAAATCTAGTAACATTTTTATAAATCATTAGTACCGTAGAATATGCTTTAACATTTGATATAGTATTACTAAATTATATTAGTAAAAACAAGTTATAATTTATTAACATTTTTTTATTGTTACTAAACATCATATATTTTATTCAAAGTGAAAATTGTGAAGCCCCATTTTTAACTCTCTTTCTCTACCACTCTCACTCACTGAAAACACTCTCAGACTTCAACTCACCATCACTCTGCACTGACCCCTTCCTTTCTCTCAACCAGAGTTCATCCTCCATTTCTGATCCAACTTTCTTCTTGATTTCCAGCAGACCAATTAGAAGGAGCAGTTGATACCTCCCTCCTGACTAAACCTCCATCCTCTCAAAGTAAGTAGAAATTCCCTCTCATTCTCATCAATTTCGGATCCTGGAGGTTGTCTTCGAGCCAGGCAGAATTAGGACCCTATCCTCACTGTATGAACTTTCATTTCAGTCTCTTAGGTGGTGAATTGGAGTGCCCCACTGTGAGAAGCCATAATAGGAGATTAGTGAGAAATTAAGGTAAGGGAAGCTAACTCTTTAACTCTTTTTGATGTGGATTGTGTTTGTGAACGTCTTAATTGCATGATTGTCCGTTGAAATGGTGTTGAATGTTGCTGATGTGTG
>Ga0214542_1012700_pt1 | contig 10654 bp, 8 predicted proteins | sample CNSS1metaG_FD_160096 | JGI IMG/M metagenome (GOLD analysis project Ga0214542, IMG submission 160096) | Root nodule microbial communities from cowpea collected in UCLA plant growth center, Los Angeles, California, USA - CNSS1 | ecosystem: Host-associated > Plants > Roots > Nodule | place: USA...
AAAAAAAAAACTTTTCCAAAAAAAAAAAAAAAGCATTCGTAAACTGACGTATGTCTTTCTATTGATTAATACAAAGGAGAAGAACTTTTATTTAAATGCGTAAGAAATTCATCACTATAACAATTTCTGTATACAACTTTTTAAATGACATTAGTTTACGACACCTTTCTCAATAAAACTTGCCTTCACCAATCTAACTTATTAAATATTTAATTTAATCGCTGTACTGTTTTTGTAGTTTATTGTTTTGACTTAATAAGTAAAAAAAAGTAATTTTTTTTTTCAGAAAAACAAATTTAATGAATTTCAGTCTTCTTGTTAGAACTATTATCAACGGTTACGATTTTCTAGTGGCATAAATTTTGTTTAGGACGTTCTATCCATTCTTACACATAAAGTCAATGAGTAAAGTGTAGAAAAACACAGGAAAAGAATAATAATTCAATCATCATAAAGTTAACCTAATTTCAGAAACGAAATGAATTTTAATTAGAAGTGATTTATTTTTCTAGAAACATTGGTAAGACTTGTCTTTAAATAGCACCATTGATGACACTCGTTTATTATTGTAACATAAACAATCCCATCAGCAGTTTAAAGGATGCGACAAGAGCATTGAGTCAAATACTACAGGAACCACATAATACTAAAGGTGATTAAAGAAATGAATTGTTTATTAGGGCTGCAAAATTAGCACATACTTAGTATAATATAATAAGAACAAAAGAAGTGCTGGGTACGAACGGAGTGGGGAAAAATGGATAAGGATACGAGTTTAAAAACAGAGACGATGAGTCGGAGAGAGAGAGTGCAAGAACGGTAGCTGTGACAGACAAAAGTGGTTTCTGAAAACAACAAATAAACCACACCAAAGTTGGCATGCTAGTAATAATGAATGGTTCTTTTCGAGGCAAACTATAAAATATTATCAAACACTACTGTTTCTTTCAAATGGTAAATTTAGGTGAATTTTGGAACTCGCTAGAACCAACAAATCCTTTTCTTTTCATTTTAACACATTTCTTGTTTTTCTGGCCAAATTCTATTCTTTTCAAATAATAAAAAGCAATAATAACAGCTTTGTTTCCTCCTCCGAGTTCTGGCATTTCAAATGCAAGTTGCCATTTATAAATGGAAACACGTATATTATTTACAACGTCAAAATTTGGTATTTTCGATATTTGCATGAGGTGAATTGTCATATAGTAATCATCACTGGCTACTCATCTGACTTTTTTTTTTTTTTAATTCAGAGCATATTCTTCATAAGGTCTACCTCATCATATATAGCTATTTTTATTTTTTTATTTTTAGTTTTATTACAATATTATTTATACACACATATAATCGAAAAGTCTTTTCTATGTTGTGACGAACATCACAATGCACCCACCAATCCACCGTAAGCACCGTTTCAAACTACTCACACCTCACGTGACACTTCATCCTTGCAATCCCACGTGATCCGAGCGCAACTTTTCAATTTTATCCATACCCCAAAATTTTATAATATTCTAAAATTAATCCATTTATTACCAAACAAAAAGGTTTTCACGCTTAATTTTCATTGAATGGAGTAAAACGTATACAACACTCTCATAACATGAGTTATGTTCTCTCATGATTTTTGATTTCTTCATGTCTAAGCACTTATGATGATTAAATAGCTAATATTTGGTCCACAAGATAAAACTTATCAATCACTCGTTTTAATTAATTCCTTGGGCATCAAGAACCAGAGTAAATTACATTTATTCATTATTACCCCTTTTTTTTTTTCTTTTTTAATTTGTAACATTTTACATTTATTTCATTTTAATGGACAGGTGTACGGATCGTAGTTATCGGGGATGCAATAGTACCCTGATTTGTTGCGCACACGGTTTTTTGAAACATGGATTTATGCATTCGAAATACTTATGATCCTGAGACCAACACAAAGCTTGAACTATAATGACATTAATTTGGGCATAATTTATTACACATTTAACGTTCTCATTAAACAGTCACAGCTATGTTCAGTTACTGCACTAACTTTCAAATAAAAATAAATTAAAAAATGTTCTGTTCTCCATAAAAGAACGCCTTATTGCACGGAAAAAAAGCCACATCTCGTACAGTTAAAAGAGTATAATGATTGTACCATAAAATCATTCTGATCCAGCTCAACAGATGAAATATAGCGCAATAATACGATAGTATAAGTAAAAAAATACCATAAAATAAAATAAAAGGCTGACGTGGCACAAAGTAATCCCTGTAAGAATGCATATTCTAATAATTCTATTTATATTTTGCAGCAACACTAAGAATATACCTTTATTATACCCTGTGCATTTTTACTCAACCACCCTCGGTGGAGTAAGAAAGAAGATAGATAAAGTTTTTTTTGACCTTTGGTGAATCTCTTACTTAATTAAAGCTTTTATTTAATTTATTAATTTATTTCGCATATGTGAAATTCCCGTTCTGCTTGGTGCTCCTCTTGTCTATAAATTGACGCAGCCACCACCTCAGTTTCCATTCATTCACTTCTTCTCTTTGTAACCCCCTCTCTATTTTGCGTTCATTTTGTTTTCGTAAGTACTGTTTGTTCTTTTTCTCTTTCTCTTTTCTCTTTCGTGTTCCTTTTTCTTCTTTCTTTTTCTTGTTCTGTCCCTCCCCTGTTTCGGTGCTCTGTTCACCGCTTCCACTTTAGACCGATTTTCATGTTCTTGCATGTTCATTCTATTCTAACCAATGGATCAGACACCATTCTCTGATAAAGGGGTCTCTAATAATGCCATATAATATCATGGGGTGGTGCGGTTACACCAACTCTGTTTCTGGGTCTACTCTGTTCAATTTTACTCAGAAAAACTTGTTCTTAGATTGTATTCGGTTTGTGAGGAAGATGATCCTGTCGGTCTGTTTTTTTGTTATTCCTTAACCTGTTACTAGGATTAAATTCTTGAATGCGTGTTCTGTCTTAAAAAAAACAAAACAAAACAAATGAAGATAACACTGTGTACAGCCTGGCCTCGAACCCAGGATTTCTTTGTTGGTTTCTTATTATTAAAAATTCAAAAGGAAGTCTTCTTTTTTCTTCGGGATGAACGGTTGAGACTTATGAGAGGTTTAAGCTAAGCCTTGAGTGGAATATTCAATTTATGTTTAAAACAATAGTCCAAGCACAGGACTTTCTTTCAACCACTTTGGTGGGTTGTTAATTGCTATTCTTGTTCTAATTAATTAATGTAATTATGATTTAAAAGGACAAGTTGGTGACAGGGGAAAAAGAAAGTGCATCTTGCAATTATTCTTCTGCAGCACTGTTTAAGGTTGAAATCTCAGTAGAAAAAAGTAGAAGATCTGGTATTATATTTTTTTGGACAGTTGGTTGGTGGGGGTGGGTGGTATTGGTCTTGAAATCCAATCCAGTTTTGTAGAATATTTTTTATGTTTTTATTTATTGTTTGATCAATTGTTTGGGGGTATTGACTTTGCGATTACTCGAGATTAATGGTTTTTCGTGATGACATGTTTTGTATATCCTTGATCCGCGTCTTACAATGCTTTTTGTTGTCGCAGTTGAAGTCTTTCCCTGTGATCTTCCAAGCCAATGGCTACCGATCGTTTGACCCGTGTCCACAGTCTCCGTGAGAGGCTCGATGAAACCCTGTCTGCCAACAGGAACGAAATTCTGGCCCTTCTGTCAAGGTAAACTCATCATTTCAGTTTTTGGTTTAAGAGTTCTTTCATGGTCAAAGGGTTTTACGCAGTGAGTTTGTTTAAGGTTGCATAATTTTTGTACGTGTGTTTTTTCTCTCTTTAAAGGTGGTGGAAGGTCTACTAATTATGTTTAGACAATGAGTTTGTTTAAAATTGTTCAATTCGTGTATGTGTGTGTGTTTTCTCTCTAGTGGAAGTTCCACTAACTGTGTTTAGACAGTGAGTTGGTTCAAGGAAAGCTCAAGTTATGTTTGTGTCTGTGTTTGTGTCGTAAAAAGGTGGTGAAAGTTCTACTACGTATGTGTCGGGAAGCAAATCGTGTAACACTAACAAATTTACGGAATTTTGACAGGATCGAAGGCAAGGGCAAGGGGATCTTGCAACACCATCAGGTCATTGCCGAGTTCGAGGAAATCCCCGAGGAGAGCAGACAGAAGCTTACCGATGGTGCTTTTGGAGAAGTCTTGAGATCTACTCAGGTAACCAATTCTTTTGAGTTTTGTACATGAGGTTTTTAGCTATGATGTATGGTGTCTGTTTTGCTGGTTTTCTCATTTCGTTGTTTATTCTCTTTGTATGTTGTAGGAAGCCATAGTTTTGCCACCATGGGTTGCTCTGGCCGTTCGTCCAAGGCCTGGTGTGTGGGAGTATCTGAGAGTGAATGTGCACGCTCTTGTTGTTGAGGTGTTGCAACCTGCTGAGTACCTGCGCTTCAAGGAGGAACTTGTTGATGGAAGGTGAAGAAAATGTTCGGAGTTTGTGTTAAATGGTGTACTTCTTATGTTGCTTACACTATTTGTAAACGTCTTTTTCACTCTTACTGCAGTTCTAATGGCAACTTCGTGCTTGAGTTGGACTTTGAACCCTTTACCGCATCCTTCCCTCGCCCAACTCTTAACAAGTCAATTGGAAATGGCGTGCAGTTCCTCAACCGTCACCTTTCTGCCAAACTCTTCCATGACAAGGAGAGCCTGCACCCGCTTTTGGAATTCCTCAGGCTTCACAGCGTCAAGGGAAAGGTAGGGATCTATTTCTGGCCTTTAATTTAAACTAGAGTGATATGCATTAGGCACATTCTTCAGTAGTTCAATGAGTTGAGTATCTGCATCCATGTTTGTACCATGTCTAGTAACCAGATCTGGAGTTGAAATCTATTATGGTTGTGGAAACAGTTTCTCTAACATGTTAAACACAAGGCATGTAGTTAGTTGGTTGTTTTGCTGACTGATTATGTTGTTGGTATGCAGACTTTGATGTTGAATGACAGAATTCAAAACCCGGATGCTCTTCAACATGTTCTGAGGAAAGCTGAGGAGTATCTGGGCACGGTGCCTCCTGAAACCCCCTACTCAGCATTTGAGCACAAGTTCCAGGAGATTGGTTTGGAGAGAGGGTGGGGTGACAACGCTGAGCGTGTGCTGGAGTCAATTCAACTTCTCTTGGATCTTCTTGAGGCCCCTGATCCGTGCACCCTTGAGACTTTCCTCGGAAGAATCCCTATGGTGTTTAATGTTGTTATTCTTTCTCCCCACGGTTACTTTGCCCAAGATAATGTCTTGGGATACCCCGACACTGGTGGTCAGGTTGTTTACATCTTGGATCAAGTTCGTGCTTTGGAGAATGAGATGCTCCATCGCATTAAGCAACAAGGATTGGACATTGTTCCTCGTATTCTCATCGTACGTCCTAGTATACGTACATTTTTGAAGTCTTATTAGTGCGTGTGGGATATGTTGTTCTTCTAATTGATGCTTGTTAAATGCAGATCACCCGTCTTCTCCCAGATGCAGTAGGTACTACTTGCGGCCAACGTCTTGAGAAGGTGTTTGGAACCGAACACTCTCACATTCTTCGAGTTCCCTTTAGAACTGAGAAGGGAATTGTTCGCCAGTGGATCTCAAGATTCGAAGTCTGGCCATACTTGGAAACTTACACCGAGGTAAACTTTTTACCTCATCATAATTTTAACAGCGGTTATGCATTTTGTTGTGTTTTCACTTCTCTAATCGATTGTCTCTTGTTAACAGGATGTTGCTCATGAGCTTGCCAAAGAGTTGCAGGGCAAGCCAGATCTGATCGTTGGAAACTACAGTGATGGAAACATTGTTGCCTCTTTGTTGGCACATAAATTAGGTGTCACTCAGGTTGGTCCACGATTATCTTGTTAAAGTTGTGATAACTATGGATATATATCGGAACTCAGAGGCCTAAGATTTTATGTTTACCAATGTAGTGTACCATTGCTCATGCACTTGAGAAGACCAAATACCCTGAATCCGACATTTACTGGAAAAAACTGGAAGAGAGATACCACTTCTCTTGCCAATTCACAGCTGATCTTTTTGCCATGAACCACACTGATTTCATTATCACCAGTACATTCCAAGAGATTGCTGGAAGGTGAGTTTGTTGTTTTGTTCTTTCACCCAATTTTCTTACTGATCGACTTACCAAATCTCTTGAATCGTTTACAGCAAGGACACTGTTGGACAGTATGAGTCTCACACAGCCTTCACCCTTCCTGGACTCTACCGTGTTGTGCACGGTATCGATGTGTTCGATCCAAAATTCAACATTGTCTCTCCCGGAGCCGATCAAACCATTTACTTCCCCCCAACCGAAACTAGCCGCAGGTTGACCTCTTTCCACCCCGAAATCGAAGAGCTTCTCTACAGTTCAGTCGAGAACGAAGAACACATGTTAGTGTCTCCTCTCACTTCCTTTGTCTTATCTAATCATTATATGATGCAAGGTTTTAATTAATGAAAGTGTGACGACTTTGAATTGAACAGATGTGTGCTGAAGGACCGCACGAAGCCGATTATCTTCACGATGGCGAGGTTGGACCGCGTGAAGAACATCACAGGACTGGTGGAGTGGTACGGTAAGAACGCGAAGCTGAGGGAGCTGGTGAACCTTGTGGTGGTGGCCGGAGACAGGAGGAAGGAGTCGAAGGACCTGGAAGAGAAGGCGGAGATGAAGAAGATGTATGGCCTGATCGAGACGTACAAGTTGAACGGACAATTCAGATGGATATCGTCTCAGATGAACCGTGTGAGGAACGGAGAATTGTACCGTGTGATCTGTGACACGAGGGGTGCGTTTGTTCAGCCTGCGGTGTATGAGGCATTTGGTTTGACAGTGGTGGAGGCCATGACTTGTGGGTTGCCAACATTCGCAACATGCAATGGTGGACCTGCTGAGATCATTGTTCATGGAAAATCTGGGTTCCACATTGATCCTTACCACGGTGACCGTGCTGCTGATCTCCTTGTTGACTTCTTCGAGAAGTGCAAGGTTGACCCATCTCACTGGGACAAAATCTCTCAAGCTGGTCTCCAACGTATTGAAGAGAAGTAAGCAAAAATTTATGAATCAGAAATCAGAAATCAGAAATCAAAAAGTTAACCTCTTTCTTTGTTCCTCCTCCACAGGTACACATGGCAGATTTACTCCCAGAGGCTTCTCACACTCACTGGTGTTTATGGTTTCTGGAAGCATGTTTCTAACCTCGATCGCCGTGAGAGTCGCCGCTATCTTGAGATGTTCTATGCTCTCAAGTACCGCAAATTGGTATGTTTATTTAGTATGTTACATATTATGTATGGAACATTATGCAATGTCTTTCAACTTGTTAATGTTTATGTTTTCGTTGTTTTTTTACTACCTCAGGCTGAGTCTGTGCCCCTTGCTGTTGAGTAAAAAACTGAGGATGAAGAAATGGAGGAACCGGCTTTTTCTTTCTCATTTGGAGTTTGTCGTACTTGAGTTTCATAAATAATGTCCATCATGTTAATTCTGTGATTAAGTTTCGATAAGAAGAGAGAGAGAGAGAGAGAGGAAAAAAAAAGCTCTTTTGTTTTTTTTCTTTTTGCATGATTTGGATCTTTGATTGAAAAATCTTGGAATTGGGGTGTTTTGCCCATCAATTCAGTTTTTTTAAGCCGTGCCTTCTTACTTTGTCGTGTACATCTTATCCTTCCCCTAACTTTACTTTCATGCTGTCTTTAATAAACTCAAAACAAAACCATGGAAAAAAAAACATCATCATAATAAGTATAGTATTTTGTAGGACTAAAGAGGGACCCTCGCCTATGAATACGAAAAAAGTGAAAATTGACGTTGGAATTTAAAGATTTACTTGTCCTTGTCAAATCTCATTGTTGCATAAGTATATAATTCTGGAGTAGCAATCGGTGAAGCAACTCCTTTTCAACCGGGCTTATTTTTTTGGTCACGAATATTTTTCGTCATGCGAAGGATCTACCAATTTATGAATAAAATCTTATGAGTTGTTGGGAATGGACGTGAACGTCAAATTTTGTAGCTTTTTTTGGGCCCTCTCATCAACGGGCCTAGTTCAAAAGAAAGTTAAACTTAACCCGTAAATTACTAACTTTTTTGTTTGCTTCCTTCTTGTCTTACACATACAGTGTGAACTATTTTGTCATCAAATTGGATTTTTCTGGAAAAAGATTTGTATTTTTTTTCCAGCGGGAGAAAATGGCACATCAATAGTATTTTTTTATCATCCAAAGAACTTTACTAATCAACGAAGATCAGAAGTAGTGATGACAGACATCACCTTCAGTTATTAGAATATGTGAGAAAGAACAAATTTGTGTAACAACTCCTTGAAGGTGTGAAATATCTATTTAGGATGTTGTATGCTTCCGAATCTTTGTTTGTTTGAATCCCTTGAGAATTAGTTCCTTCACTTTTTTTCTTGTCATTTTCTGAATCCAGGACGAAATATCCATATCTACAGAAGATTGAAGAAAAGAAAAAACATTTTAGTTTTAATCACAATTCAAAAGTAATGCTTTATTACTGCTGACCATCCATCGGCAAAAGGAAGGAAAAAACTAAATGACAGCATGAAAACGACAATTCCTTATAACTAGTTTTAGCGGTAGTTACTTAAACAAAAACTAATCAATAATCTGAACAATTACACAGAAAGCTGTTCAAATTTAAGCAGGTAGCCATTAATGCTCTTCAACGAAACTCACTAAAAACAAGTGTAAGCAATTGTTCATCAAGGTATTTTTCTAACCAATCAACATACAAGTCGTTGTAGTATAGTGGTAAGTATTTCCGCCTGTCACGCGGACGACCCGGGTTCGATCCCCGGCAACGGCGTTTTATGGTTTTCTTTTGGCTTACCGAAATTTGAATCTACGTTAAATTAGCATTTGTTTACGATTATATATAATTATTAAAAATAATATTATATGTTGCCCCCAAATTATGTTTAGACAATATGTGCCTAAATTTTCGATATAATGATTATTTCCGTAGAAAATTGATAAGAGTTGATGACAAAATTTAGAAAGATTATAAGAAAATAAACATTTAAGGACAATAAAAATTGTTATTAATAAGTAATACAAAAATATTTACTTATTTAAATCTTCAACATCATACCTTATTATAATATTATCAAATCTTTACTTATTATAAATCTTATTATTTTTTAAGAATAATTTAGACTATTTTTATCATATTTACTAGTTATAACAAAAGTAAAATAATAAATAATAAATAATATTAATATTGTGAAAATTTATTTTTATTTATATTTTAAACCACTATAATAAAAATAAATTTTATTTCAAATTGTATTGTCAAATTAATTTAAACTTAAAAAAATTGGTGTATTCTAAAACCCTTGTAGATTTTTTATTTAAACTTGAAAGGAGTAACAAACTCAACAGAAAAAACAGAAAATAAACCCATGCACGTAACCATGCCCCATGCATAGGCCCATACACATTGACTTAAATCTCAACATGCCTCCTTAAGTCAAAATCGAACAATTCCCAGAGATTCTCTAAGTTTACAAAATCTAGCGGCCTTCAAAGGCTTTGTAAAGATATCTGCATTCTGATCTTCTGTGTTGCAGTGCTCTACTTCAAGCTTCTTGTCATTAACCTGCTCTCTCAAAAAATGAAACCTCATCTCTATATGTTTGCTTTTGTCATGAGCTGATGGGTGTTTAGCTAAGTCTATTGCAGACTTATTATCAGCAAACAGTATTGGTGGTTGGATCAAATCTGCATTCAGCTCCTTCAACAGCATCCTAAGCCATGCGACTTCACACGCAACCTGCGCAGCAGCTATATACTCTGCTTCACAGGAGGAGAGAGCCACCACGGGTTCCTTGACTGAATTCCAGGATACTGGTCCTTCGCCATAGTAAAAAATGTGACCTGCAGTACTTTTCCTGTCTTCCCTGTCACCACACCAATCTGCATATGCAAATCCCACCAACTTCATCTCACCCCTGGCTTCTTGCATGGAAAGATTATACCCAGGTTACACGTTCCACGCAAATAACGTAAGATTCGCTTCACGACATTCATATGGCTAACTTTCGGGCTCTGCATATGTCTGCTAACAATGCCAACACCATAGCTCAAATCGGGTCTGGTGTTACATAAGTATCTCAGACTCCCAATGATTCTTCGAAACTCTGTGTGATCAACATCTTCTTCCTCAGTGCACCTTTCTAATCTGAGACCCATTTCCGTTGGAGTTACTGCAGCATTGCAATCCTTCATCCCGAACCTGTTGAGAAGATCACGTGAGTATTTCATCTGATACATAATAGTTCTAGCTTCTGTGAACTGGAACTCAATGCCTAGGAAGTAGTTGAGTCTTCCCAAATCGCTCATCTCAAATTCACTAAGCATTTGAGACTTAAATTCTGCAATAGCTTCTGGCTTGCTCCCGGTCACCAACATATCATCCACATAAAGACATACTATTATTTTCTCTTCTCTATCTTGATCTTTCCAGTACTTGGTGTACACCCCTTGTTCAGAAACACATCTCACAAAACCAATCTTCTCCAAGAACTGATTGATCCGATGGTTCCAAGCTCTAGGAGCTTGTTTAAGCCCGTAAAGTGCCTTATTAAGCCTGTACACCTTGTGCTCTT
>Ga0214542_1012707_pt1 | contig 10646 bp, 6 predicted proteins | sample CNSS1metaG_FD_160096 | JGI IMG/M metagenome (GOLD analysis project Ga0214542, IMG submission 160096) | Root nodule microbial communities from cowpea collected in UCLA plant growth center, Los Angeles, California, USA - CNSS1 | ecosystem: Host-associated > Plants > Roots > Nodule | place: USA...
TTTCCACTACCTGTTCGACCAACAACACCAACTTTTTCCCCTCCATTGATCCTTAAGGTGATGCCTTTCAGAACCAAAGGGGTGTTTGGACGATATCTAACCTGTTTGCCACAAGTTTAAGTGATTATCTTACTGAAACAATTTGTTGATCAAAGCTTGTTACAACAACAACAGAAGTGTTTTTACCAAGTATTTGTTTTTAAAATGTTTTAATAATAATCATTAATGAAGTAATGTACTAAATAAAAATACATATCTTATTTGTTAACCAGTTATAAGATTTTAGAATTTCTGTCATTTAACATCAGCACCTGCAAACTTAATAAAACTCTGCTTTCGTGCTTAACAACAGTCTCAATGATAAAATTTTAAAATGAAACACTCTAATAAACTAGGATACATTTACCACAAGAAATAATGATAATCAATTTGGTTTTTTCTGGATACCTGCAAATCTTTGATATCAACGTTGCCATGACCCGGCCAATTTGCAGGAGGCAAACGATCCTTATTTCTCCATGTTGCTTCCGATGGAATATTTGTGAATTGTTTGATCCTCTCAACAGATACCAATTTGTTTTCAATGGAACAGCTAGTGTATATGGCCCAGAACATCATGGCGTTTAAGATAACCCATATGAGAGCGACAAACCAACATTCTCTGCATCAATCACAACATCCCAATCACTTGTTTATCACGATAAAATTTTGACTGCAATACCATTGCTTTTCTTTTCAACACATGTAAATACGAAAGACAATGCATGTAAGAATAGTTGAATTTATTCAACTATTGCACCATCTTGAAATCATCTTGTCTCTATATTTTGTCTTACCTCTTGGACATTTTGCACCAATAGAGTATGCTGCTAGAGACGTGATACAAGGGTATGTTGTAATTACTAAATATACTAAATAATTTGAAATTAGAAGACAACTTGAGCAAGGTATGGAAGTGGGATAGGGTGACGGCCAAATTCTCATTGTCGGGTAACAGGTGGAATTCTTTTTCTTTAAGAAAAGTTGCAACTTAAATGTTTTCTTCATATAATTTTGTTTTATGTGTTTCTGTCCTATGCAGATAGTGATTTTGTTATTTTCCTTAATTTACTTGTAACCAAATCCACTACACTGTTTCCAAATAAATGAAAAGATTAACACTTTCATCTACTCCCACTTTGTAACTCCACGTTTGCTCTATCCTTGTGTAAAAATTACACTATGAACCTGGTCCAGCTATTATGAGTTTTTCGTAGAATTTTGTATGGAACAAATACTTGTTCGAAGGACTCTCAGTTATGATGATATTGACAGAAACAAAACCGCTGAGGACCACTTTAAAAGATTAAACCAGATGTAATGTAATGTGAAGGATCATTGACAAAATAAGGTAAATAATTTACAAATCATTTTCTAGTGAGTTTGCTTACCTGGCTTTATGATATTGCTGGGTAACATGATCATGAACATGGAGGAGAAGCAAAACACTATGCTTCCAAGCAATTCTAAGCGGAAACCTAACCACGCATTGGAACTGAAGTTGTGGAAATCCATTCGCAAATTAGAATTTACTCGTTTAATGTTTTCTACGCAAAACTCCTTCTGCTTTCTGAATGTGCGGATTGTCATGACCCCCGAAATGCTTTAAGAGAAATGGTGAATGACAGGTGCTTTTGTAATTGAATCCAGACGAGTTAACTCACGAGACGAAGCAAGAAAATAACCCTGCAAAACCCAAAATTGAAAAATCAAACACATGAATTGTTGACATATACTGCATGAGATATATTTAGCTGTGAGCAATTCCTGTGATTTTACCACGGCTGTTCAATTACTTCAATAGTCAAATTGAGAACTCATTAATAGTAAGCACGTTTAGTTTTCTTTCCTGCCACAAAGTTTAGAATATAGACAATGATTGATAATCTAACATCATCATTCTTTAAATATTAAAATGACAGCAATACATTGGACTAATTGAAACCACCGCGCACATACCCGGTACCAAACGTTTAACCAAGCAAGAGGAATTAACAAGAAAGCTGTTGGCCAAGAATTTTGACATGTGATTATGAAGATGCTGATCACTGTAATGTACATGGTTACCACAAAATTGAGGAACAAGGGGATAACGACATCAACATTGGTCTGATCCATGGATACCTGTCAAAGTTTAAGTCAATGGAAGTCATTATACATATGTGACATTTAGAATAGCATACTATGAGCCTTCGAATTCTTACTCTGCTTAGAATTCTCCCGGATGGAGTGGTGTCAAAGAGAGACATGGGGGCATGCAAGATGCTGTGGAGGATTTGAGAGAAGAATATATGTGCTATCTTTAACCCCAGGATCATGAAAGAGTAGGATCTTAGCACAATCAAAAGAACTGAAACTACAACAATAATGGCGTAGATAGAAATAAACACAGAAGGATTGAAGAACTGTGCACGCTCTTCTGATGTTTCATAAGCCAGCCAATAATCACTCGCTATCGTAGAAGCTTGCCACAACACAGAAAGAAAGATTACTCCTCCAATGCCCCACCACCCAAAAGCCTCAGTGCAGTAAAGTTTCTAGATATGAAAGCTAACATTCCCAATTTCTCTTTCCTCTTCTTTGATGAGTTTAGAACCTTCATGGTCAGATCTGGGCTCATCAAGAGGATTGCTTTCACCATTCTCTGTTATTAGAAGCTGCCTTCGGTGATTTCATTTGTTGGTTCAGATTTTCCCCAGGCACGACCACACCTTGCTCCACAAGTTTCATAGATGTCTCATGTGCTGCAACAAGAGCACTAAAATCCATTCCACAAGCAAGTAGATCATTGTACTTCCCTGATTGTACTATCGTTCCATCCCTCATCACCTTTTCACCAAACAAACATGTGTATTAGAAATTTAGAATCAGTCACCAAGTTCGATTGCAGATTGACTTAGACAAAACAACAAAAGATCATAAAAAGGACTTGCCACTATAAGATCCACATTTTGTAAGAAGTCTACTTGGTGTGTTACAAGAATAATGGTCTTGCCTTTAAGAGATCCCCTCACACATTCCTGCATAGAATTACTCTAATTTAAAATACGGCTATACTAGCAAGAAACTTGAACTAACCAGTGGTCCAAAAAACATGAATTAGTCTAACTTATAGAATGCTAAGAGTAGGAAATAGAAAGATATCAGATAATGACCTTGAATATTTCAGTGCCAGTATATGCATCTACAGCACTGAAAACATCATCAAGAAGATATATATCAGAATCTTGATATACAGCCCTGGCAAGCTGTATGCGCTGCTTCTGACCCCCACTTAGGTTGATGCCACGCTCTCCAATCTCTGTCTGGTCACCATGCTCCATCATTTCCAAGTCTTTCTCCAAGCTACAAACTCTGACCACTTCATTGTACTTCTGCCTGTTCATTGGTAATCCAAAGAGAATGTTTTCCTCAATCGTCCCATTTTGAATCCAAGATGTTTGTGCAACATAAGCAGTACTCCCACAAACTTGAATCTTCCACAAAAACATACAGTCAGAATCGAACACCACCGCACATATTAGTGACTGCATGGTACAGAAAATAAAGTCCTCATTTCTAAACAAGAAATAAGTACATACCTTCCCAGAATTTTTGTGCATCTCACCAAGAATTGAAGCAAGGAGTGAAGATTTCCCCGACCCCACAGTCCCAACAATTGCTGTAAGCTCCCCCTTATTAATCTCCAAATTAATGTTTTTCAAGTCTTGAAGCGGGCCATCATCATCCCAGTTAAAGGTTCCGTCTCTGACCTGCACAGCAATGCGTCCACCACACCCCTCCTCTCTCTCAACCGAATCATCCGGCAATTCCGTGCTAGACATGTACCCATCTAACCGCCCAAGTGATACCAGCGATTGTGAAAGAGATATCATACTCTGAGGAAAGGATATAATAGGTTCCTGCAGGATCTTAAATACACTTGTGGTGGTGAAAACCGTGCCTGCATCAAGTCGAACTCCAAGCAAAAGCGCAGTACCAAACGTGAGAGTCGATATCAACAATGGGGTGCTCCACAACACAATAAAAATGCTACAGATTGAGTGCATTAACTTGGAAACCCAGTCAATCTCAGACTTGCGGAAATCAAAAATTCTCCCATTGAAATGCTCTTCCCATGCTTGGAACTTGATGACACGCATGTAATTAAGCAACTCATTCACTGCCTTCATCCTTGAATCGCGACACGTCATTGCATTAAACTGGTAACGCTTGTTCCTTCTGTTAGCCACCACAGCAAATGCAATGACACCAAGAAGTCCAACCATAGCCGTAACCACTGAGGCTCCCAGACAATTGTACAGCAAAACCAAACCAATGCCAACTTGAAATGGCATCATCCACACAGCATGTAACTGGATCGTCATATCAGAGAGTTGTTGAGTATCAACAGCAATGTAATTGACAATAGGCCCAACACCATGATCCTGCCTTGCGGAACCCGATAGCCTGAGCCCCTTCTTGTACAGAGAAGTGATGAGGTGCATCTTACAAGCATCCCAAGCTTCTGAGAGTTGAAGGTGAAGTGGTGAGTGGTCAAAACTTCTACAAATTTGGCGCACAGGAGAACTAACACGAGGCAGTACCTTCATACACAGAGCTATGTTTCCCTGCAGTAAAATCAACAAAACTTTGAATGAGAACTGGGCCTACGAACATCACGGATAGGTTAATAACAGCAAGGAAGCCTGTGAAGGCTATCTCCCTCCAGAAACACCGAAGCAACGTTGTTCGAACCGGGTGCTTTGACCTCTCATCTAGTTTAGGCCACTTTGATTCAAAGATAACGGACATCCTCTCAGCTCGATGCTGAGGTGAAAGGGATGGAATTTCATCAATCTTCAACGGTGAGTTGTACCCTTTACTCAACAACGGGTTTATCCAAATCCAGAAGGCCTTGGATACTGCAGATGCTGAAGCAAAGCCAGTAACGTTGGATTTCTCATTTAGTTTTGTTTCCTCGTCAATAAGGGATTCTGTTTCTTCGCCAGACACAATCCCGGTGAATCCTTTAACCGCAACACAGAGCAGAAAAAGTGACAAGGGTAAAGAAATGAAAGAAACCGTATCATCAACCATGAAGCTGAAGTATTTCCCATCTTCCACTCCCACTGAGACCAAACGTATGATCCCAGAAGCAGTTACCAGAGAAACCACAGTGAAATTCGCAATCCAGTATATTCTGAGAGACAAAGGGTGAGCAAAGGTTTCAAATCTTTTCTCGAGGACGATCAAGACTACAAGGACTAGTTGTGTTATGGCCTGAAGTAACCAAAACAAGCCATCAGTTTGCTTCCAGGGCTGGTTGGTGGAACTAACAAACACTAGAATGCAGGCCACCGTGTACAATATCGTCAAAATGGCGGTTGCAGTTAGAGTTAGCTTAAACCATGCCGTTGTCCTGACAGAAACTCTGTTGTTTCTGATAAGTGGTTTATCAAGGTGTGAGTCAGCGTTGGCATTGGAAGTGAAGCTAGAATAGAGCTTTCGAAGCGCAAACACAAAGAGGGTGAACAGAAGCAGAATGTCAACACCAGACAAAAGAGCTCTCTGAGGGCATGGAGAGAGGAAAATGAATCTCAGCCAGTGAGGCAGATTTGGAGTTGCATTCAATGAACACGAGAGGGACGTGAACCACGTTGAAGCTGTAAAAGACATCCTAGTTTGCAGCTACCCCAACAAGAAACTTCTTCACTCGTATTACAACTATATAACCCTCTGAAACAAGAAAGCACGGTTGGACAAAATTTGAAGGAACTTTTATGGAAAGATTTTTACTGCTATGATCACCAACTTTCATAAAAAACTATAGCATCATGAATAGAAACAGTATCATTTTAAGGAAACAGAGTGCAAGGTTCCCAGATGTTATAAGTCAAGTTCAAGAAGAGTTTGACAAGTGAAGAAGCAGAAAGACAATTGTTCTTTTATGAATCTGAGCAATGGAATAATGTGTGATGATGAGCAATAGAGGAACACGTTGGCTTGACGTTCGCGGAAAAGGATTTGGGTCGGCCGTTTGGGAATATAAAAGACAACAGCAACGGATTTTGAAAGCTTTGTCCAATCGCTACCCACTCCGGGCAAAAGGTCTTCCAATTAAACAATTATCACTGCAAAAGTTACTTTTATGTATTTCAGTTAAAAAAATCTTTTAAAGGGTCTTAAATTTGATGGATATCACTGTCTCAAGGATTGTGGGTATAAGTGTTAATTGGATGTGACCATTAAATCATCTTCTCCAACCCCCACACATTTAGATTAAGATGACTTTTTATGATTTCATTAAACTCAATTTAAACTAACTTTTACTGTTTACATGATGAGTTTTGTACAAATTTTTGAATGCAAACATCAAACCTAATTCTAGATTTCCTTTAATAAGGTTATGTGATCATTTTGTCTAAATCAACCCATGACCTTAATTATGTTACTAATCTGTCTGGACAATCATACACACTTTATTTGAACTGATCGATATTGAAAAGGCGGAAAAAGTAAATAAAAGAGAAGAAAAAAAATAAAAATAAGCAAGACGGAAAATTATTTAAATTAGGTAATAGAAAATAAAAATGAGCAAAAAGTTAAATATATTTGTTTATTAATAGTTAATTTAATTTTTAATTGTTTATATTTATTATTATATTAAAAAATCTAAATATTTATGACATAATATAATATTGGTCATGTATATTTCTATTCATCTCTTCTTTTTTTCAAAAATAGTCATGACTCGTCTCTCATCCGTTACACATAAATGAAGTTAGGAGCTATCTTTTTATGTTTCTCCTTTCCTTCTCTTCTCTTGTCTGTAGAGACAAATAAAGGTTAGAACATTCTAAAAGCATGTGCACGAGAAATTTTAGTGAATAATTTATTAGTATGACTAATTTAAAATATTATTTATAAAAATATATAAAGAGAATTTTTTTTTCCATATTTTAAAATACTAATTTTATCCTTTAAAATATAATTAATTTTTTTAAAATTGACCGTTACTTTTACAAAATATTTTATAAAATCGTCTATTTCTGTTCTTTTTTTTATCTTTATTTATCAATAATTATTCTCTTATTTTTTTTATATATTTTATTTTATTTTATTTTTAATAAATATAATTTTATTTTATATATTAACTTAATAATATTACATTATCCTCACCTATTAATATAATATCACGTATATTGAAAATATCCGTATACGTCGTACGCTAGTATGATAAAATTGTTATTTAAAAATAAAATATTAAAAAAACCTGATACTGTAAAAATTTATGAGAATAATTACTTAAAAATAGAGGATTTTAATTTTATATTATCTCATCAGTTTCAGTTTGGTTAGCACTCAAAATTAAGAATTTATTGATTATTTCAAGGTTTGAATAATTATTTTTTAACACAATTTATATCAAAAGTTTAATTTTTATAAGTTATACTAAATTATCTATAGTGATCTTTATTAAAATGTTAATTACTTTTAAAGTTATATTAAAAGGTTTATAACGATTTTATATTAACAATTAAAGTTATATTAAAAGGTTTATAACGATTTTATATTAACAATTTAGTTGTTTATAATAAAAGTTGTATAATAATATATTAATATTTTAATGGATTGTATTAAAAGCTTTGCATAAATAAATCTATCTATACTAACACAGTATTCTTTTAGGTGGATGTACTATTCATAAAAATTAGGAAGCGATGAATAATGAGTGAGTAGTGTATTTTTTCTGAAAGTGATACAATATGATGGGAGGAGATGATTAGGAGATTTACTGGAAATCCAATTTCATTATCCAGGGTGAGATTAGATGGTGACATTGTCAGATTTACCAAATTACCCCTTCACCTATATTCATACTCCTTATTATGAAAAAACAACATAATCAAAATGAATAATGCAAATAATAATTCATTATGGTTATAATAAAAATTTATTACTTCTAAAATTACTATTAAAAATAAAAAACCTTCATGTAAATAAATTAATTTTAACCTTACATATTAAATTTATTTCCATACAAAATATATTGTATTATTTATTTTTTATAAATAATTTTTTTATAATTTCAATCATTCAATAAAATTTATAAAAATAATTCTAAATTATTTATATATAATTTTATATTATGTATAACAATAGGGATATTTTGGTAATCAAACTTTTTATTTATTAATTTTTTTTAATATGTCACATCAGTCAATCTAATCACAAACTTTTACAAACAAACTTTCACAAATTTCACTCCCTAATCCACTCTAAAATCATCTTTGAATTCCTTAAAAGAAACATACTAGTTTTAGATACATTAAACATGATTAAAATAAATTTAAACAATATTTCAATGCACTAAATTATGTCCAAAAATTACATTGTCTAATATATACATATTATAAATAATTTTTATTATTTTGTTTCCCTAATAAGAGAAAATCATAAAATTGAAGTGATTGTAATAGTCATTAAGAAATTGTCTTTTGAAAAAACACAAGGAACATAGAATTAATAAAGTCAACAAAAAATAATAAGAAAAACATAAAATATTTGTTGTCATCATCCCTATTCATGTCGTTTTATTCATATAAGTTTGCAACCTATTCCAACGACGATGTGTTGACATCCCCATAAGGCGTCTAATATGAGACGGGTGTGAAGAAAGAAAGTCATGGTACTTTCTAAATAAGTCGTCATATGAAATATTCATTGTTGCTTATAAGTCTAAAATTTGTAATGTGGTATATTAAGATTATGTACCACTAATGATGTTGTTATGTTGTTCCATGAGGATGAATCAACGTTCAAAAGCTGAAGGTCAATAATGACATACATCCTTTGTGTTAGGCCATTTGCTTCCTCTACTAATTCAGTTATTCTTGAATCCATTTGTGTTTCCTACACACATAAGTCAAACTAATAGTAAAAATGTGTTAACAAGTATTACAAAATGAAATATAATTAAAGTACATGAAATGAAATACACAATACATTACCCGATATAAAAGTTTGTCATTAGAGTCATGTTGATCCTCTAATTTGTGAAAATTTTGGTTGACATTGAAATTGACTTCTTTCATTTGTCGGTTTATATAAATGGTAAAATTGCTAAATTTTTCTTCAATAACATCAACATGTCCTTGCAAGTGTTGCACTCCATCCTATATTTGACTTTGAAATTCATTATTTATAGTCACTTCAGACAATGGATTTTGTGGTCTTCTTAAGGTGAATTAACCTCATTTCCATGATGATGTTGCCATGCACCATTAACATTAATTATATTTAGCTTTTTCTAAGAATTTGTTGTGAAATGATATCTAGACCCATTATTGGGTTTGCCTTAGCATAAAGCTCTACTCCACCATATTGCATGATTCTAGTTATCAAGATACCATGAGGAAGAGGTGAATCAATGCCCTTGCATTTTAGCATATACAGCATGATATGGCCAATAAATGCAAATGTTGTTTTTCAATATCCAAATCATAAAAATGTCTTCTTGCAAAAGTTTAGCAAAATTGGTAACCCTTGGTGTCTACGTTTGTGGAATTGAATGATGCATTCTATCTAGATCATATCAAAGTGTTCTACTCAAATTTAAGAATCTCAACGAACAAATATATACTGAAACTTAATATTTTTGTTAAAAGATTAATTATATTTTTAATTTAATTTATTTCAAGATATTATTTATTTTTAATATATTATATAAAAACAAAATTAAAACAATATATATATAATAAAATAAAAGTAGAAAAAAATCTAAAATATATATAATAAAATAAAATTAGAAAAAAAATATAATATATATATATATATATATATATATATATATATATGTGTGTGTGTGTGTGTGTGTGTATTGTTGATAGTTGTAACAAAAAATTAGTTCCAGTTTCAATTTTTGTTTCTATTAGAAACAGTGCAAACTAACAACATATAAATACTTGCTTCAGTTTCATGTACTTGAGAGATACACACGCATATTCAATAAAAAAGAGATTTTACCTTCTCTCTATAAGCTCACATCTTTCCCTTGCTGTTTTCTTTCTTCCTTCATTATTCCAGTTTGTATGAAAGCTGGTGCGTGTCTTGCAAATAGAAAATAATTAGTGAATGAGTGAGAAATAGAGAAACGTGGCTATCAAAGAGAGAGTTAGCAAGCCTTAGCTTGACGGTGGAGAGGAGAAGAAGCTTCAAACGGAAGCTTAGTGTGTGAAGCAGAGAGTGAAGAGAGAGAACGGAGAAAAGGTGGAAGAGGGGTAGGTGAGAAAAGTGTGTACGTGTGTGGTGTGGAAGCATCAAGAGAGAAAGTGAGAAAAGAATTGGAGTGGGCCTGCGTAATTGTTGTTGAGGCCCAACAAATTGGTATCAAGAGCAAGGTTCAAGAAGAGGAATCTTGGCAGTATTGTTGCGTGTTCTACTCATGGCTGGTGGAGGATTATACCGGGAAGCTTACCCATATTTGATGGAAAGGGTTATGATGATTGGTGTGTGAAGATGGAGGCGATTCTTGGCTTTCAAGAAATAGATGAGATCGTGAAGGTGGGTTTCAAAGAACTGCCCAAGAATGCTGATGAAGCGGCCAAGAAAACATACAAGGAGAT
>Ga0214542_1012709_pt1 | contig 10643 bp, 11 predicted proteins | sample CNSS1metaG_FD_160096 | JGI IMG/M metagenome (GOLD analysis project Ga0214542, IMG submission 160096) | Root nodule microbial communities from cowpea collected in UCLA plant growth center, Los Angeles, California, USA - CNSS1 | ecosystem: Host-associated > Plants > Roots > Nodule | place: USA...
ACTTTGGTTGAATTTACTATGGATAATCTAAAAGTTCTCACTTTTAATTGAGACTGTACTTTGGTTAAAAGTGAGAACGCCAACAAATTAATTGAGACTTTACATTGATTAATTTGTAAATCTACAAAAATAATTAATTGAGCAATAATCTTCAGATAACCGATGATGAATCTATTTTAAAAAAGCAATGGAATCAATCTATTTTCTTTGCTATTATTTTTATTTCTTTTTATCTTTTCTATTTATTTCTTGTCTATCTTAATCCTCCCATATTTTTATTATTTTATTTGACTAACTGTTTTGTATAGATTTTATAAGAACTAACTTGTTAAAAATCAATTTTGTGTTTGTTGGGAGACGACTTAGGGTTAACTTTACCCTTTCTATTTCCTTAACTACTATCTTAACAATACTGAAGTTGCTATAGTTTAGTAGTATTAATTTGATCGTGTCAACGACAACGTTATCAACATCAAAGTCTCAAAAGATTGCAAATCTTTTAAAACCTCAAAGTTAAACCAAGGTTGAATGTTCTGTTATGCTCCATCAATTGCCTTTTTTATGATTTTCCTTAATTATTCTCTTTCACAATGGCTTTGTGTGCAGATAAGTAAGGGATCACCTCGTTTGTGTTGTTCAATATGTATAGGTGTGCTTTAAACAACTCTTTGTGATATTTGCTAACCATACTTACACCTCGGATGTTGTTACTTATAAAACACATGTTTAACCATAATCATGTAATCTGAACAAAACATGACACTTTCTTGAACAATATACCTTTCGATCATTGAAGCTTCTGAACGACATTGATTTTTCATATACCCTTTCAAAATCTTCATGTAATGTTCAATAGGATACATCCATCTTAAGTATACTAGTTCATAAAATTTGACTTCCCTTACCAAATGAACAAGTAATGTACCAGGATGTCAAAAAATGATGGAGGAAAAACATCTACAGCAGACACAAGATGATAACAATCTCGACTTAAAGATCATCTAACTTTAAAGGATCAATGACTTTGCTACAAATTGAAGAGAAAAATTCACACAAACACGTTATAGTTTTCTAACATTTTTGGGTAAAATTCCACGAATATCTACAAGTAACAATTGTTGCATTAAGATATGGAAATCGTGAGACTCCTTGACACTCTTTAAACATAAGCAAAAACTTATCTTTTCTTGTATGGACATAGTGTAACATGTAGGGGCAAATAAGTATGCTTACCAACTTCCCCTGGTCCCAAGTCTTCTCGGATCTTCATTTCAACCAAATGCAAATGAGCATTTACTCCATCTTTAGTCTTCCCCTGAATGTTAAGTAGTGTATCAATCAAGCTATCACATACATTCTTCTCTACATGTATGACATCTATGCAACGCTTAACTTGTAACGTCGACCAATATGGAAGATAAAAGAATATTGATTTTTTCTTCCAAGGGCTCGATGTAGATGACTTCATGGATGTTTTTGCAAATACATGATGTACTTTATTAACTTTTTCATGAATTTGAAGGTTAATCAATGGAATTGGTGCTTCATCATTCTCTTGGTGTCCATTGAATGCTTTCTTTAACCTTCGATAAGGATGAGTAGCTTGTAAAAACCTTTGATGGCGTAGATATACGGTCTTCCTTCCATTTTTGAATTGATGAGATGCAATGTTTTCTTCACATATAAGACATGCTTTAAGACCCTTGACATTGTACCCTAAGGTTTTTAGTGTCATTAGGATTTGTAAACAAACGCTTAAGTCTAGGCATGATTGGAAGGTACCAGACTACTTTCAAAGTAGATTCTTCCTTTTATATTTGACCACTATCTTCACTATTTCTTTTCTACTTGTACCGTGATGACCCACATTTTGAACATTTCTTCAAATCTTCAAATTCTTTTATGTATAATATGCAATCATGAAGACATGCATGTATCATTTTATACTCTACATCCACTAGACAAAGAATTTTCTTGGTGTTATAACTTCAAGTGGATAGAGAGTATTTCCCTCGGGAAGCATTTAATTCAAAAGCACCAACAATTCTGTGAAACTTTTATCCATCCACCCATTGGTTGCTTTCAAATTCATAAGCCTTAAAATCGGTGACAACCGTTTGCACTTAGTTGAATCGACATATAACGAAGTTTCTGCATCAACACACATCGTCTCATACACATGCGTTTGTTCAAAAGCTTTTGTGCCAACATCCCGTATAAAGTCCTCCATATTGTCTTCTTCCACTTGCTCTTCCATGGTGGAATCGACAACATGTTCAGTTCAGGAAACAATTGGAATGCTTATTAATTTGTCGTGCCATGTCCATATTGTATAACTTCTAAAGAAACCATCACATATAAGATGTTCTTTAACTTGAGTTGCATTCAAGCTTCTCCCATTCAAACAGTTGACACAAGGACATCTAAGTTTCACCTCATCATCACTTTTACCCTCATAACGTTGCGCAAATTGTATAAATTGTTCTACTCCGTTCTCATACTCAACACTTGTGGGTGGTGAATTAATCAAATCTCGATCCATACGTATATATACTAAAATTGCGTGAACAAGTTTTGTAATCTTTGAATGAATCCTCACGTTACTTGTGTAATCAAGGTGTGACCTTATCCCATTCAAGAAGATTCACTTTCTTTATTTTATTGGTAAATATCTTAAATTTCTCGAAATTTTGCCTGCATTTTGCATTGGTCTTGAGGATACACGAAATGAAAGTGATTATCAATCACAATCAAATACACACTTGAAGACCAATACAAAACACAATTGACAAATATTCATGAATTTTAAGATATATATTAAAATATATATGCACTAATAAATTAATAGAAAGTGATTAATCTTCTTAAACTGTCCAACCAGACAATTCAAGATTCAATACATATAAATTATTAGTATTGTATCCCTTTATATTAAATTTTAAAAAATTATAGCTTCTTCAAAATGAAAACTCGGGGACAATACATAATTTTCATATTGAATCTCAAACGGGAAACTAAGGCTAACTCACATATAAGAAAATCAAACATATTTAAGCAAATATTTAACCACATATATATAAATTAAAACTAATACATAGCAGACTACAAAATCATAGGAAAATAATATAATTAAGAACCTAGAAGCATGAAAAGCAAATGACAATGGAAGATGCTGCAATGCAATGATACCCACGTTTTCAAAAGCTACAAGTGTAAGACCTATGAAATTGAATTAATTAAATAAATAATTAATTAATAAATGCAGGTAGTGAGAGCCTTTATGGCATTAAATGTTAAGTGATGTGACGTGGTAAAGTACTAGCTCAAGTGGTTGAGAGTACTTGATTGTGTGAGAGGACTTGGGTTCAAGTCCTATGTATGCCAATTGTGTGTATCTAATTTTTAATTATTTTCGTATGCCTGATCATGTTGAGTGATGATTTAATCTTAGGATTTCATAAATTATCATGAAACGTGAATTGGTTAAATGGTTGTGTATTGATTTGACATTGACATGGTTATGGGTTCAAACCTTGGTAGAACCAAAGTAAACTTTCTTTTTGCCAATTTTAGTTTTGGGGCATGAATGTGAAGGGGCAAGGGAAACCCTAGCTGAAGGAGCAGTCAAGGGTAGTTGAAAAACAGTCAATTATGATTCATTGAATGGCAATTACCCTTAATAATTGACTATTTTCGTTTTAGCCAAATTAAATCTAATTAAGGTGCAATTAAAGAGGCAAATGAAGGGTGAAAGAAAGGGGAATTGAGGGCTGAAATCATTTTGCAGCTAGAGAGGGAAGTAAGAATGAAATTGGAGAGTGTGTAGTGAGATTGAGTGCAACAAGCGGCTGAATTGGAGGAAAGCTTGAGGCAAGTCATTGGTGATCAAAGGGACAACCAATTTCTCAAACTTTAATCAAAGGAACCAGGTTAGGGGAGTTCTATTCTGTGTTTGTATGTCCAATATATGATTTCGTGCTATACTTGATAATTGGGGTGTGTTTCGTTGGCGTTTTCGTTGAATCGTGTTGACTCATGCCTCTAGAACCCATTTTCTGGGTTTTCCTCTATGCACTGCCTGGCGGCTAGGTGGTGTTTGCCAGGCGACACGAACTAGCTTGACTAGTTCTGTTGGGTTCTTGGTGTTCCAGCGATGTTGGGACGTTTGGACTTGGTTTTTATGATATGAGTATGATTGGTATGTTGTGTGATTATCTGTAATTGCTTAATTGGTGGAAAATTGCATAAACCTTCATATGAATTTGGGATTTAGGGTTCATGTTGGGATTGTAGATGAATAACATAGATGACGTTTATTAGTGGTGCATTATTTGCGTTGAATTGATGATAACATGATTATATTATGAACCCTGGATGTTGTGTGCATGCGAAATCATGTCAGTCTGAAGGTGAACATTGAAACTGTGGTGTTTGCGAGTCATACTGGGTGCTGGAGGAATCTGGTAGAACCCAGATGGTCATGGACTGCCTGGTGGAACCTGGACTGTCGCCAGGCAACACATCAGAACAATGGCATCTTGAGTGGTTCTATGACCTTCGCTCTCGGGGTTATGACTCGAGGGCCCTTATTCATGAAATGGGATAATTGTTCAAGGACATATAAAATTGAACATATGATGGAATTAAATGCTAGAGTGTATAAGGATGAGTCTTATGCAGTCAAATGCATGAAAGAATTAGGGGATTATGTATCTGAATGTGGTAATTTGCGTATTGGTAATGTAATTATGTATTTCTTTGGGATATTGATTTACAAAGGGAGTTAACACGTGCCAATGGGAAAAAGGAATAAATCTTGGATTACTTACATTATATTTAAGTATAAGTGTGGCTTGGATTGTGGAATTATGAATAATAATTCTTTGGAATGCTGTTATGGGAGTATTATTTGAGGTCTCTTTAAATATGATTGCATGATAGTCTATGTATGAGTGGTTTGGGGGTCTAATAAGGTCTGTTATGTGCCAAAAACAAGTGGCACTACGCTACGGCTATGGCCCTTGGCGGCGCGGGGCGAGCTGCTAGGCGGAAGACACCTAAAATAGTGGTAGTGGCCACTGAACATAAGTGGGGCCTTGTGGCGCAGAATGGTGCGCCAGCCAGTTTGCTTGGATTCTGCGTGGCGGCATTGTGGTAGCACCAGGCAGATACGGCTGCGATTGGAAACTTTGTTGTGATGCTAAACTTGATGGACTAAGTCCTTAGGCGATCTGGGATGTGCTTGGTTAGTGACGTGAGCGAGGAGTTCGTGTCAGGTGGAATGCATGCGGAACGTGAACGATTTAGTTCACCAGAGGTACCCTTGTTGGGATGAATGTGTAAGGGAGTTCATTTCATGTTTAACTTGGGAATGTTATGAGCGAGGGAGTTCATAGTAGGAAAGGCGGGTATGTGTGTTCGGGTCTGAGCGAGGAGTTCGGATGACGGGCGTGGGAGTTCGTGAAGTAGGACTACGAGCGGGATAGGCTCGTAGGTTGGACCACGAGCGAGGAGGTTCGTGGGAGCACGGAAAAGTCCCATGATCGAGAATACATGCATAAGCTCATAAAGGTTATGAGTGTGAGAAAATGGGTATTTCGTTGTTTTAAAAGTTAAATAATTATGTAATATTTGGGTGGGTGTATTTCATATTTATTTTCATCTATGTGCATAGATCACCCGATCTGTTTGTGTATGGCGATGATCGGATAATGTGTTATTCGGGAGCAAATGATGTTACAAGTGAGCTAGGAGATGCGTAGTGGCGGAGAGCATGAGCAAATTACATGGGGGTTTAGAAAGTCTTTTTATTATATTTTCATGTAATATAAATATTATTTTTCTATTTGCGACTTTTGAATTGTAAAGATGACTTATGAATGATTAACTTTACGTTGTGATTTCTACATTAAAAGTTTAAATTCCCGCATTTTTTAGGAATGAGTTTATTATAAATGAGGTATTATTTATATAAATTGTTATTTTATTTCTTGTTTTAAGTAATATTCTACCGGTATGTTACAATAAGAGACAATAAAAAGCATAAGAGACGGTAAAAAATGACAGAAAAAAGCAAAAGTAACCAAAAAGCTAAACCAAATGCAAGACAATAACCCAAATCATAAAAAAAAGTATACAAAATGGAAAAAAAGAGAGAAGGGAACGCATTTTCAACGTACCCCTTGGAAGAAATGGTGGTGCAACGGTGGCTGGAAGTGGGGAAGAAGGCGCCACAGACTCGCCGGAGCAATGGCTGCATTCACTGGAGCAGAGTGGTGGCACCGTGGATAGTGGATGCAAAGTTCAAAGAGAGAGAATAGAAAGTGGTGGTGCATCCGGGAAAAAGAAGAAATGTTAAATGGTTCATGATTTGAACCTTAAGTAAACGATATGGCATCCATTCATTTTTCAGCCGAGGCATAAAGCCTTTTTCGCACCAGTTTCCTTGCCACCCGAGGCCAAACATCAAACACCAAGTGGCATTTTTGAAATATTAGGCAAGTTTTTGGCTTCGAGTCTAGAAAACTGAACCATATGAAGCCTTTTTGCACCGACTTTATGAGAACTGAGGCATATGGCACTAATTTCCCTACCACCCGAGGCCAAATATCAAACACCCAATGGCATTTTTGAAATATTAACCAAGTTTTTGGCTTTGGGTCCTGAAAATCGAACCATATGAAGCCTTTTTGCACCGACTTTGTGAGAACCGAGGTAGAAAAGCTTTTTCTTCTTCGGGTGCTTGGTGAACCGAGGCATAAATGTTGGCAGGAATTGCAAAAAATGTTCCTGCGCCATTAGATGCTTTTGGTTTTGGGATAACCGAGGCATATAAGGCGAGTTAAAAACACAAATATGCACTAGTGATTGAAGAAAATTGAATTGTCGATAGAGAAATGGGTTTGAGGATGATAGAGAAAGGCCTACTCGTGATCTTGCTCTTGCGCATGTTGGTTCCTAAAGCGTTGCTGGTGGAAGAAAACAATTGCAATATGAATAAAAGGATGGAAGAAATGTTTCCTCTCACCAGTGTAGGAAGGGTATTTGGCCGCGGTTATTTTTGCTATTCTGCCCAGTTTTAGAACTGAGACATATAAGACCGAGGCCAAAAAGTGTTAGCTTTTGGCCTCGAGTATTACCCGAGATAGAAAACCCATTTTATGCCTCGATTCTACTAAGAACCGAAGCCATATCACTCTATTACTTCCTCGGTTCTGATGCAACCGAGTCCTAAGACGTTCAAAATTAAATAGAAAATTCAGAAATGATACAATTGAATGGGGTTCTGGAATTCTCTTCATTCCTCTGTCATTCCCAACAATGTTGATCCCCACTTTGGAACCACTCCACGACCCAACCCCATCTTCCACTCCATTTTTGCACTTGTAGAGATATTAATCTTTCCAACATCACGAAACACTTCATAAATGCGTCCTTCCATCACCGATTATGGTTCCTCACAAACCTCACCACCCAATCTCAATCACTTGCATAAAATCCCCAAAGCAGAGGCTATCAAACCATCACAGATTCATCTTTACCAATTAATTTGTGCCAATACATAGAGCCATATCTAGCAGTCCCAATATTCCCCTCCTTTTTTCTCCTCTGTAAAAGAAAAACAAAGACAAATAACCATTTAAAAAAACAAGAGCAAAAACAAAGAGATGGGTTGAAAGCTTGGTGGCTACACATTTGAGCGAAAGGAAGAAAACGCCTGACACATTTGGTGAAGAAGATGGAGCAAAAAACCGCAAACGTGTAGGAAATGGCGTTGCCGATGCTGTCTACTGCGACAGTGGCAAGGTGCAGCTGCCACGGTGCGACGTAGTTAGGTTGCGGCATGGAGGCTAGTCGTGCATGGAAGAAGCCGTCCAACTCTAGCAAGGAGAAGAAGATGGAAAGCGTCAACAACACCAGTGACATCGCCGGTTCCAATGATTGCTCCAATGACGACTTTGGATGGCGGCAAGAAGGTTCGTCTACGGTAGTTCTTGGTGGGGGAGACATTCCCGCATGAAGGATGAAGAAGAAGCTTGGTGGGGGAGACGTTCGTCTACAAAGGATTGAAGAAAGGGATTTGGGCCCAAGGCTGGCCATTTTAACTAGTTGTACTACCTCGGGTTCAAACAACCGAGGCATATAAGGCCTTACTGCCTCGAGTCAGTATCAATCGGTGCATAAAGCTTTTTTTTTAAATTTAAAAATCCAAATGGCGGGAAGGGGGAAATTTTGGAGAGGCTTTAGGCCTCGGGTCCCTCAGAACCGAGGCATAAGACTAGTTTCTGCCTCGGGTCAACTAGTAACCGAGACATAAAATGTTGAATAAATTACAAAACTTTCACCACGTGTTTATATGTCTCGTTTCCATTATGACCGAGGCGTAAAGTCGGAATTAGAAGGCCTAAAATGCACTAATGTCTTCAAAGCGATAGACATGAAGAAGTAATTAATCTACTTTAGGGTTTAGACATTGTAGTTTCTGAATAAAATAACTACTATTATGTTCCTTTATTCACTTTTATTACATGTTTCTTTATTCTAAGGATTATCAAATTGAGGAGGAGCTTCATTTTTAGTTGATTATTTGATTTTGGGGGAGTTATCTCATGATGTGTTTGTTTGTGATAAAAAAGGGAGATAAATATTTCAAGCATTGGATTATTTAATTTGTTCTTTGTGAAAGTTGTGAACATGCATATTATTACAAAGGCTTTAAAACAAAATTTGTAACTTCATAAAAAAGGGAGAGATTGTTGGCAAAACATGAAGATGAAGTTAGGTTCAAGATTTTAATAATGATAAAAGTAAGGAATTTCAATGAAATATTGGAAGAGGGGATTAGCCTTTTGTTATAGCCAAAACCGAAGCCTATTCCCCTATTTAGGTTTTAATTTTTTTTATTATTTAAAAAATTTGAATGATTTGGTTGCAGTTGCCTATACAACCAAAGCATAAAAGTGAATAGGTTGCGGTCATTTTGCCTCCATGTGTAACTAAATTTAAATTATTTTTAAAGTCAGAAAAGTATTAGACTTCGATTTAAGATATGAACCAAAGCCTTTTCATTTAATATTTAATTATATAATTTATTTGAATACATTTATGTTTCGGTTTGAAGTGAAAGGAGGCAAAAAGATCTCCCTTTTACTTTAATTGGATATTTTTCGGTTGTAGAATCGAACTAAAATGTTGGAAAGAATCGATGTCAATATCTTTCCCTGCACTAGTGCCATAGAGATTAATTGTTATAGGAGAACAAGGAGGAATATTAATCTATGTCTAATGGTTAACATGACCAAAAACGTTAATTCTAAGTCTCTCTCTAATTCTATTTCAACCTGTAATCGGTCATGCTCATCGTCTGATGATGAAGATGACAATGTTCTCTCTTATGAGACTTATATAACAAAACTGATCAAGACTTTTAAGAGGTTAGAGAATGCAATTTGCTTGTCAAATAGAAAAATAGCATGATAAAAATCATTACCTCCCTTTGGGTTAATGCTTTATTGGTTTTTAAGAGTGAGTTTGATAGTCTAAACTAGTTTAAAAATGAATGCGGAGATGTGTTAGAATTTTGAGGTTGTGAAAGGGATAGTTGAAGGGATAGAGAAAATGTGTAGATAGTAGAGTGTGAAAGTAGTAGTTGGAGAAGTGTATCTTGTAGTTGAGAATAGTTGTATTGAATGTTGTGTTATTTTGTTCTTCATGTTGCTAATGGTAGGATACATGGGGTATTTATAGACCCATAGATTATTCTAGAAACTTCTAGCTAGAACTTGAGCAAATAGTTCTAGATTTTTCTACATAGTAGAATGTTCTTGATTTTTTTCCTATCCTAAGCTTTTCTCCAATACTCTAGAAGTTTCATTACATTTCAATAACTCTATCTTAGATTTTTCTAGATTGTTCTAGAATTTGCATTATACTTTAATACTCCTCCTTGATGCAAATTCGGTAACTCCAAGCATAGCGCATAGTAGTTCAAACCTTGGTCTTGGTAAGGCCTTTGTGAAAATATCTGCAATTTGATCTTTTGTCGGGCAGTACTCAAGTCGTATCTTCATATTTGTTTCCACTTCTCTGATGAAGTGGTATTTAACTGCTATATGTTTTGTTCGACTGTGATGCACTGGGTTCTTTATCATTGCAATAGTTGACTTATTGTCGCAATTAATTGTAGTAGGGCCACTTTGTTTTTCTCCCATATTTTTGAGTATTCTTCGAAGCCATATAGCTTGACTTGTTGCTTCAGCTGCTGCCACATATTTTGCTTCAGCGGTTGATTGTGCAACTGTGGCTTGCTTCTTTGAGGCCCAAGAGAATATTCCCGATCCAAGCGAGAAATCATAGACTGAGGTGCTCTTCATGTCATCTATTAATCCTGCCCAATCACTATCGGTGTAGCCAATGATCCTTGAGTTAGTCATGGTTTTGTACCATATTCCAAACTCCTTTGTGCCTTGTAGATATCTTAAAATTCTTTTCCCTACTCCATAATGAATCTGACTTAGCTTTTGCATGAATCTTGATAGAAGACTTGTGGCATACATAATGTCTGGTCTTGTGGCTGTGAGATATAAGAGACTTCCAATCAAACTTCTGTAGCGTGATGCATCTGTTTCTTGTGCTCCATCATC
>Ga0214542_1012710_pt1 | contig 10641 bp, 6 predicted proteins | sample CNSS1metaG_FD_160096 | JGI IMG/M metagenome (GOLD analysis project Ga0214542, IMG submission 160096) | Root nodule microbial communities from cowpea collected in UCLA plant growth center, Los Angeles, California, USA - CNSS1 | ecosystem: Host-associated > Plants > Roots > Nodule | place: USA...
TCTCTTCTTCAATTATAAGACCCTGCCTTTTTATTATGACTGGCTGAGATTGAGATCTATTAATGATATTTTGAAATTAATTTCATCGTACAAATAATAATTTTCATTGCTGAATTGTTGTGTGGTTTGAAACCAGTGCTATTAAATGCTTACCAGAAGAATTTAAGGTGATAGATGACTCTCACGTCAACTTTTCTCTTACTCAACGTTCGTATTTATAAATATTTAAATAACTGTAGTCTATACTAGTACTAGACATGAATATACAGTTTTAGTTTATTTAAAAAGTCTTGTTCTCAAAATAAGGGTTACTACATTTGGATAGAACATCTTGCGTCTGATAGCCTTAGGTTCTAACTCTCAGATATGAGATTAGATCTACAAGTGAAGCATACTTCCATGAACACTAAAATAAAGTGCACATTTTATCAGTAATTAAGGGAAATACAGTTTAGTTAAGAGGCTAAGTTCAATCCTAACACTTTAATCAACATCACCTATGTCAAATGTAGTTTTAATCTATTTTTAACAATACCAAATCAAACCTTTGTTACAGTTTCATTGTCAAACTTGGTTTAGATTATTGATTACTAATTTAGTTACCAAATCCGTGTGGATACACCAGTGCATTAAGGGCTTTCTGCCTCAGTTATTTTTCACATTTTGCCTCGAGTCTGGAACTGAGGCATATTGGGGCGAGGCCACAAGGTACCCCTTTTGGCCTCGGTTATCACCCGAAGCAATATACCCAGTTTTATGCCTCGGTTGTTTCAAAACCGGTGTCATATACCCACTTTTCTGCCTTTGGTCAGATAGGACCGGGACTATAGGGTAAAAATATTTTTTTATAATTATCATAGATCTAAACGAAAATCTGAAAATTTTAGAATCCACGGGTCACTCAAGATGCAAGCGACATACATGAACTGAAGCTATTCTATATTGAAATGAACTCAATAATAGATGTAACAACAATGGTGGTGGTGGAGAATCTGCAGCAACCACTGGCATCAAGAGGATAACAGTGAACAGAAATGTTGGTGCTGCCTCACCGCGTTCTCAGTCTCCTGCAAGAGCAAATGCTAATAATAAACCGTTCAACGAGAATCAGCAGCCTCCATCCCTTAGCCGCAGCTCTTCAAGAAAAGCAGAACAATCACCTTATAAGAGAAATCCATTGAGTGAGATTGAACCTAACTCCCTATCTTTTCCACATTCAGCAGCCAACAATAACAGCAACAGGGTTCAAAACAGACCCAAAAAGGAATTTGAAACAGAGTGCGTTTTTCCCATTAAACTAACCTCCACAGCAACCAATTCGCTTTGAATCCCGCGTTCCACCTCGGGCTTTCCATCAGGATCGAGAAATGTAACCACGTCCACATCTTCCGAGAGACTCATCCATAGGAAAGGCGTTTTGGTGACTCCATAGGCGAGGGATTCAGAAGGGGATTCTCCCAGTGGTGAAGGGTATGGTAGAGGTGCTTGTAGTAGATTGTGCCCTTAGCTTTGCCCCATTGTGTGATGGTGGTCTTGGAACCCCACCTACGCTGGCACATGCTGAACCACAGCTTGGAGTCACGGGCACAAAGAGAACCCAATTGCTTGGATGTGTAGGCCAGGGGGGCGACAGTGGTCGGAGGCGGAAGCTGGTGGCCGAAGGAGGAAGCTGAGGAAGGGAGAGACGGGAGAGGCACGAGAGAGAGGTCGAGAGAGAGAGCGTGCGAGAGAGAGAGTGAGAGAGAGAGAGACGCGAATGGAGGTGCAGCACAGGGTGGCCGGAGGGTGTGGTGGCAGTGGGTGCAGCGGAGAGAGAGAGAGTGCGAGAGAGAGAGCGAGGGGAAGAAGCTGCAGAGGCGCAGACGCAGGGAAGAAGAAGGGTTCGCAAAATTCGAACCCTAAATAAACCCTATGGTTTCGGTTGTTAGGGGAACCGAAGCCATAGACCCCCTTTTGGCACTAGGTCTCCTTGGACCGAGGCCAACCAACTAACGTTGAGCCACTTTTTGGCTTCGCGTCTTACTGGACCGAGGCCTATACCATTATTTGGCACTGGTTTTGGGCGAACCGGGGCCTATACCCCTCTTTGGCTTCGGGTATTTGGAGAACCGAGGCCTAAAACTTGGCTCTAATTGCAAAAATGCCACTTCGCCATTATATGCTTCGGTTCCTGGCCAACCGAGGCATATAAGGCGAGGTAAAATGGGAATTCTGCACTAATGAAATGACCTTGTTGTGCTACAATTGATCCAATATATTTATTGCAAAATTTAACCCCCAACGGAAGTCAACAAGTTTTTGGCGTCGTTGCTAGGGATTTGGGCTAAGTTAGATCAATAGTTTGAATCACCTTAAGTTTGTTGTATATTTGTGTAAATTTGTGTAGTAATTAGTTATTTAATTTTATTTTAAAATTCAATTTGCTCCGCTCACTTGATCTTGAGTTGTTGTGTATGTCAAGAGGAGAGAAAGGAACCTTGTTTTTTGATCCGAAAATTTAGAAAACTATTAGGAGAAATAACAACAAAAACAGGAAAAACAGGCTGCAGGAACGACTTGAGCTGCATCAGAACCAGATAGGAGAAAAATCACCTTTTCAAAGCTCAAATTTGAATAATCGATAACAATATAAGAAAAGCAACTACTAATGAATATACCTAACTACCCCTTCTTAAAATTTTGACAACTGTCCAAATAAACGGTTTTTAAGTCATTTCCAATTTTTGTTTTCCTTTAATACCCATTCTAATATTGTGACACCTATTCTCATGTATGGGTTTTCTGTCGTTCTCAATGTTTCGCAGCCAAAGGACCATTTAATCCTCACCTTCACATTTCTGATGCCATTATTTGCGGTGGTATTTATGTATTTTAATGTTTGGCGCTTCTTCCCCTTCCCCGTTTAAGTTTGATATCACTATACTCGATGGACAGGAAAAAAATGATTGATGGACGTGCCCAACTTAGTTTCCCGTTCCTTCCTTCTTCTTCATATCTTCTACTTCCAATTTGTCCAGGTTCAGGTTAGGTCTTTTTGAACCCATTTTTGTTTTTCATGTTCTTCTCCTTATTTTTTATTTTTGTTGGTGTTTTTCTTCTTATTCGTTCCACATAAGGTTCAGATTAGGTTTTTTTCAACCCATTTTTGTTTTTTGTGTTATTATCCTTATTTCTGCTAGTGTTCTTCTCCTTATTTTCGATTAAGGTTGAAGGTTAGGTTCTTCTTTTTTTTGAGATCTAAGAAATTCGTGATTTTTTGTGTTTGTCTATATTATTTACTTTTTCGTTTTCATATCTATGAATTTCATATTGTTTGGGTTCTATTTTTCTTTTCAATTAGTTTCATCGGTTCATTGTAGAGATGTCAAAACAGGCCAGCCCAGCCCGATTTTGACCCTCTTTAAACGGGTCGGGTCGAGGTGGCCCGGTAGGGTGAAATGGGGTTGGACTTTTGGACCCAACCCGCGGGCTGGCGGGCTGGCCCGCCAACTTTTTCCCATATGTTTAATTTGTGGCCCAAAAATGATCACAACACAAAAAATCCTGCAATATATCACAGCAAACAAACTCCCAAGTGAACATAAAAAATGGTAATAGGTAGACAACAAAAGTAATAGACAACACCTGCATAACAATAATAACAAAGCATTAGATACATCAAATAGACACAAACATCTACTTTAAAAAGTTTCAAAATCAAAAAGTGAAGAAACTTTATACTTACGTTAGATTTTGACTCCCTAATCATTCTTGGAAGATAACCTTCTAATCCAATGTTATAAAATGGGTTGCCATCAGGATAATGGAGGGCAAAGTTTCTCTCCGATAAAGGACCAGGTTTCTAATTCTTATCAAAGAGTGCAAAGACAAAAACATCAATTGGAACAAATGGTTTTGCAGGAGTACCCTGTTTATGGTCTATCATTTTTAACAAATTACTATTATATATTTTTGCATTCTATGATGTGGCTCCAATTTCATCAAGACCACCTTTAAAAGGCCAACCAATTTCTGAAATCTTGACTTCAATATCAGTATGACCCAGTCTCTTAATTGCAGCATAAACAACATTAATATATCGAAGGAGGAGGGGGAAATCGCAGCAAACAAAATCACGAACAGACCTTCACCTCCAATTAGGGGAAATGAAATTTAGGGTTAGGGAAATTCATCCAATACACTTACAAATCAAAAATTAAGGAACCAAAACGTGAATTTAAGAACGAACCTGTCAGTAGCGGTGGTCGTGGTGGTCGAAATTATCCCCGACGTCGCAGATCGGTGGTGGCTCTACGTAACCGCGTTCGCTGTGTTATCTCATTGCACTGCCTTCGTCGTGCCCAGTGACGTCTCCTGGATGACGGAGGAGTAGGAACACCACCGGTGAATGGAGGGCTGAAAGGTGGTTCTCTGATTTGCAGTCATAGAGTGCGGTTCATAGTGGAAGACACGTTCGCGAGAGAGAAAGAAAGTGGAGTGGAAGGCACGCGCACGAGCATGACATGTGTCACACACAACACATAAAGCAATTAAAAAAACTGGACGTCGGGTTACGGGCTGACCTATTTCAACCCGCGGGATGGCCCGTCGGGTCAGCGGGCTGAACGGGCCAGGTTGATGCGGGTTCTCGGGTTGATTTTCTTAGCCCAACCTATGTTTTTTTGGTCCGGTTGGCGGGCCGGCCCGATTTGACATCCCTAATTCATTGTATATTTTTGTCATACAAGTCCTTTGTTTTCCTTTGGTCTTATTTATTGGTTGATTTTTGGGATACAAGTTCTTTAGTTGTTTTTATGTATTTTTTCTTTATTTGCTTTCTAAAAGTTTTGTTTTCCTTTTCAACATCTAGGATTTTCGTGTTCGTTGGGATGCCACGTTGTCATCTCTAAGTCCCATATCTCCATCTTTTGATTTTCTTCTACTAGGTTTTCTGGTATTATTCTTATCTTATTTGTTTTTTTCTTTTGCGAAATAAATATGTACATGCTCATGGGTTATGTACTGTGTTGTCAAGGCTGATGATTTTATTTGTGTATTCTGTGTTGTTGTTCTTTTGTTTATTTTTTAACAATGTTGTTTTGGTTGCTTTTTGTGTTATTTCCTCTTTGTTGTAGTGAAGTTTAAATCTTTTTTTGTGTGTTAGTATTTTGGTGTTCTCTATTTTGTTTATTAAGAGGGTTTTATTTTATTTCTTTTCAGTGTTATTTCCTATCTTGCTGAGATACTCCAATTTTTATTTGATCTTCTTATTGTTGTCTTATGAAAGCATAATCTTGCTTATGGAGATTGTAGAACTATTAATCAATTACCTCATGGACTCTTCTAACAAATTTGATTGTTCGGATTTATGTTTCATATGTTTGCTAACATGTGGTGTAGTTAGTTGTCGATTTTATGATCTTTATTTATTCTCATATTAAATGTATATTTTGGGTTATATTTTAGCGTTATTTCTTTCCTTAACAGACAAAAATACAGTAAATAGTATTATTAAGTCAGTTATAGGTTGTTGTTGTGTACTTGATAAATGACTTTTATTTTCTATTTTCTATTTATTTCTATTGATTTTTGTTTGTGTTTTTTTTTTCAGGTTACAAGTTACCTATGAGAAATATAAGAGAAAATAAGAGGTGAAATTTGTGCTAAACCTTTAGAAATGGTGAATATTTAAATGTCTTTCTACACTCCTTAATCTGAAATGTCTTTGGATTCTTTAAGATTTCAATTTAAATTTGTATGTATTTTAGTTTATTTATCTAAAATTTGTACGCATTTCCAACACCCGTCGTATTTTGTGCGGAAATAATGACAGTGAAAACCGTCTTAATTTGTTTATTTTTAAAGAATTGTCATGCAAAATACAACACCTAGAAATGCCATTATTTGCATTGTACGAATGCGTTATACGACGTTTCAACTGCCATAATTTGAATGTGATTTTTTTTATATTATTTTTATGTAACTTGCTTTCCATTATTTTTGAACCTGTTTTCCATAAAATTAAAAAAATCATAGACAACATCTTGATCATTAATACTTTCATTCATAATTCATATTTCATATTTAAAAAGTTGATATTATGAAACACCATTAAAAAGTTTTCACATTGAAAACAAAAGCCAAAAATAATATAAAACATTATTATAATACATTTTACTAAATTTCTATAGCTATGTTCCTATAGTTATGTTCCTAACTTGTCTTTTTTGTCCTGTTTGATCTTTTTATACCAATATGTGATGGAGCACCACTTCAAACATCGGGTACCTAGAATAAAAAAAAACTTATAACTTATTCAAATTCACATGTGTATTATAATAAACTTATGTAATTTGTTAAATAAACTATTAAAAGTTTACCTCATTAACCAAAGTATGTACCAAACTAGCAACCATAGCAGCAAAATGGTCAGGAACGTCATCTCTAGAAGCAATGTAGGCAACCAATGTTTGCATTTGGTTTTTGAGAGTTGTAATCTCATTTTACATCTTTAGAAACTTCTCACCCGTATTTGTTAATGTTGCACTACATGAAGCAAAATTCATACCATTTAACCTTGTAGTGGATTTCTTAAATGCAAGAGTGGGACAAGCTCCATGTTACAATTCTCTGACCCGACCTGGATGATCCTTACCAAATATGAGACCAGTCAGATCATTTGGCGATATATCTGATGCAATCTCTGGGTTATTCAACATTAGCTCATCTATTTTTTCCTGCATTAACTTGGAAGTGCAAAAGATCGCCAAACAAACAAATTATGACAACTTAAAGTGATAAACCAGTACACTAACAATTAGTTCAGACAAAAATAAGCAAATTGAAAGTGATCATATAAGTTGAAGTACTTGGTGAAGAGAAAGGTGTCCAAACTCAAATAAGCAAACCAACAATTAGTACTTAGCCGAGTTCATCATTTATCACCTTTAGACGAGTACACTTTTTAATCTACCTTATGTACTATAACTTGATAAAGTCACAAAGGGTTTTGGAGAAAATGCAAATCTTCCTCCTTATTCTGCGTTGATTAATAAGACTTTTATAAAGTGCTATCTAAAGGAACTCAGAATAATCTATGCATTTTCACCTCAATTATATTTGTTGGTATCGTGCAGCGGAATGTTTGAGCGTGCGGACAAAACCAAGAGGGGGGTGAATTGGTTTTTAAATAATAAAATTAATACTTTAAAACTTTTCCAAAATTTATTAATTAGATCAATAAATAATTTCTTTTAAACACAATAATAGATGAAATAAAGAGATAGAGAAGAAGATTGAACACAAGTATTTATACTGGTTCGGATCAAAAGACCCTACGTCCAGTTGTTAATCTCTTAAAAACGAGATTAACTAAATCACTAACAAGTAACAAATTTACAATCAGATATTAAGAGTGTAAGGAAAGAAAACACCTCTCTTGAATCACACAAGAGATGAACACCTTTCTCTGAATCACACAGAGAACCTTGACCTTAGCTTTCCTAGCAACAGCAGCAACACTCAATCTCCTAGAATACCTCTCAGGAAAAGTTATCGCTCTACCCACACTAGGTTTTTCAAAGCTTCTATTGAGAACACTCAGAGAACTCTCTTGCAGTCACAACACTAATACTCTAGCTTCTCAAAAAGGTGAGTGAGAAGTAACTCTAAGGTTCCTTAAATAGGGGTTCCAGAAATTAGGTCAAAAAGCTGAACAGTCGCGCCCAACAGACCAGGATAATCGATTATCACTAATGATAATCGATTATTCTAGTGTGGCTTATGGAAAACAAATTTTTTTAGCAGATAATCGATTATCAGAAGTGATAATCGATTATTCCAGTGCTTTCTTGAAAAAATTGGTTTAGCTTAGGATAATCGATTATTCTAAGTGATAATCGATTATCATGTTGATATTTCAAGAAATACTAGAATTTTCTTGTACAATACTGCTTCTAACTTAATCTAATTACATTTTACAAGATAGCTTTAAACATAACAACATATGGTCTTCATATTGTCTTCCAGATGGCTTTCAGACTTCTTTTATCATCATCAAAATCTTGCTTCAGCATTTAGACTTGTATTGCTTTTGCCAACAATCTCCCCCTTTTTGATGATGATCAAAACAATATGTTTAAGGTATCTGCAATCAAAATATCTTACAAGGAGATTTGTTAGTAGCATTGTTTGGTTAAAACGTTTAAACTTTTTCTCCCCCTGTTTTGATCATATGAAAAAAAGTTTTAATAAAGGAGCTCCCCCTCAATTAGGCATAGGTAAAGAATAACAAGACAAATAGACTTTTATTAAAAATAAAACAGGAAAACATATTAAAATTGCAAACAAATAGACTATGATGTAGACTTTTAAAAGTCTTGACTCATGTCATCATCGTCCTCATATTTATCAAATTTATGTTCTAAGTTAGAGATCCTAGAATCTAATCCTCTAATTAAGCCAGTGACTTCTTCATGTCTGTGAGTGGAGAGAAGAAAGAATTCTTCAAGCCTTTGGTTGAGATTTAAAATGTGATCCTCTAAAGAAGAGGATGAGCCACCAACACCACTGGATGATCCAATATGTGTGTCAACAGGAGGAATAGGAGCAGTGGGAGGATTCTCTTCTTCTTCATTGTCCGAGGAAGGCATATCATCCTTGTGAATGTAGGTATTCCCAAAAGGAATAAATTTCATCTGCTTCAAGGAGTTTTCTGCAATTTTGTTTGCTGTAGTTGTCTTATGAGACTGTTCATCAGAGACATTTACCCCTTTATACTCACAAATATGAGAGATGAGCAAGGAATACGGAAGAGGATATTGAGGCAATCTTTTGGCTTTTAGCATGGTGTCAAGAATGATGCTTGGCCAATAGATGGGGATGTGGTTGAGCATGGCATATATCATCATAAGATCTGCTTCACTGCACTGTGCGTGGTTTGTACCACGTGGACATAGAATCCAAACAATGAGATAATGAAATAAACGCTCATCGATTTTGAGAGGTCCAGCTAGTAATTGGCGGCCAATTTCTTGATCTGGGCGTCGCATAAAGGATCTATATGCAAAAATTCTGTTGAACCCTTCTATGCCAGCCGTGAGAATGGGAGATGTGCCATCATGAATGGGAAATTGTGCAACATTTTCCCAAATGTCATCATCTAAAATGATGTCGATACCTTTCACTTTTGTGAACCTAACTCCATCTCTGAATTTGTAATTGAAATAAAAGGCTCGTACCAAATCTGGATAGTAGGTGCCTTGCATCTCTGTGAAGAATTTCACACCTTGTTCAGCCGGAAAGTTTTGAATTGTGAAATGGTGATTTACAAACCATTGAGACTGGATGAATTTTGGAGTGATGAGAGGTTTGTCTTTCCACAGTGTGATGAATTCAGAGCGTCTTTCTTCATCCGAAATCCATCCTTCAATGGAGGTTGTTCTAGGTGCAGTTGAGGGATGAGAGGCACGAGATGCAGTCCTTCTGTGTGTAGGAATTTTTCTACAAGAGGATTCAGCCATGGTTTAGGTAAAAGAGAGGGAAGCCTTTGAGAGTTTTATGAGAAAATGAGAAAAGGAGAGGGTCTTGAGTGTTGATGGAGAGAAAATAGTGTTCTGGTGACAAAATGGTTAATATTTATAGAGAGAAGACTCCAACGGCCATATACACGCGATTTGATGCAAATCTAGCCATTGCAACGGCTAGTTTTTGAATTTTATTGGTCCAACGACGTGTAATAATCGATTATTCTAAGATGATAATCGATTATTGGTTCATGAACTGGGCTAAATATGAAGTCTGAAGAGCTGATAATCGATTATCCTAAGTGATAATCGATTATTCCAGTGAGTTTTTGATTTTTGGCTCAGTATTAAGGATAATCGATTATGGCCCTAAATAATCGATTATTACAAAAATGTTTTTGAATTTTAAGGCTGAGATTTTAAGGATAATCGATTATTACCCAAAATAATCGATTATTCGAGTATGTTTTGGGATTTTTGAAGAGAGTCTGATAATCGATTATTGACACTTGTAATCGATTATTAACGCTATTTTTCGGATTTTTTAAGGATTGTGAGTTTTTTTGCAATTTAAGAGATCTCTAATATGCCTAAGTCTCTTCTTAGTTCATAAAATCTATCTTTAGTTAAAGGTTTTGTAAAGATATCAGCTAATTGATGCTTTGTATCTACGTATTCTATTTCACAATTTCCTTTATTGATGTGATCTCTTAGGAAATGATGTCTTATTTCAATATGCTTTGTCCTAGAGTGCATTATGGGATTTTTGGTTAAATTAATAGCACTGGTATTATCACATTTTAGAGGTATGTGATTTAGAAAGATATTATAGTCTTCTAGTTGTTGTTTCATCCAAAGAATTTGAGCACAACAATTTCCAGCTGCTATGTATTCAGCCTTTGTAGTTGACAAAGCCACACAAGCTTGTTTCTTTGAGTGCCAAGAGACTAATGAATTACCTAAGAGGTGACAAGTACCATTAGTACTTTTTCTATCTATTTTACAACCATCATAATCAGCATCTGAATAGCCTATCAAATTAGGAGATGCTCCTGAAGGATACCATAGTCCAAAACATGCAGTTCCTTTTAAGTATTTTAAAATTCTTTTTACTGCAGTAAGATGTGATTCTTTTGGA
>Ga0214542_1012712_pt1 | contig 10640 bp, 7 predicted proteins | sample CNSS1metaG_FD_160096 | JGI IMG/M metagenome (GOLD analysis project Ga0214542, IMG submission 160096) | Root nodule microbial communities from cowpea collected in UCLA plant growth center, Los Angeles, California, USA - CNSS1 | ecosystem: Host-associated > Plants > Roots > Nodule | place: USA...
AATCTTATGTCTGTTCTGATGGGTCAAACGTAAAAAAACTCCCTTTTACATCTAATGTACACATGTCCAAAATAAATATTGAACAATCAATTACTAAAATTTTATCGTCTGTTTTTTTTTTTTTTTATGTCTATGGCCTTTACATAATACATAAATAAGATGACATGGAAGACTATTTTTGTGTTAGGGATTAAAAAAAGTAAAATATTTTGCATAAGTTAAGTATATATAATATAAATATATATATATATATATATATATATATATATATATATATATATATATATATATATATATAAATTTATGTTGTAATTTTTTTAAATTAGTTCTAAATTAGTATTTTATATATGTTTTTTTAATAGTTTGGTAAATAATTACAAGACATTAAACTACAAGAACATTTATAGTCTGGTAAGTAATTCCCTTCATATATTATCAATGTTTCCAAATTAAAATATTTACGATAAATTAATGATTTTAAAATACTAATATTATTGTATTATAAATATTTCAATTGCTTTATTAATAATTTTTTAAAATATTTGGTCACGATTTAATTGTTTGTATGAATAAAGTTTAACGATCAAACAACAACATCACAACATAAGTAAATTGCATCAATGCACATAGTTAATTTTATTTAATATATAAAATTACACAATATTGGCTATTGGGGTTTAATTATAAATGTTATAACCTTATCATAAACAATTGTTTAAAACTTTGTGAAGAAAAATAAAAATATGAACTAAAATTTAATAAGATTTTAAGATAACAATATAAAATTGCCAAACTTTCGTACAAATAACCTTTTTTTTTTCTGTTAATTATACTTGACTCCGATTATGTTCATAAATCAACCTAGTCAATATTTCATTAACGGTGTGAATATTTAAAAATTATATTAAAAATATAAAATATAACTTTATCCTTTCATAATATTTAAAATTATAAATGAAATAATTGTAACTAAAAAAAATAATGTGACTTCTTATTTTAAATATTTTAATTCTTTTACATAAAGACATTTGAATTTAAAATTATAAAAATGTAAATACAATTAGTATAATTTAATTGATGAGCTAAAAATTATAGTTATAAGTGTAACGACCCAATGATAACATGTAAATGTTATTAAATAGGTTACTACATATTTAGATCAAGTTATATGGTTCATAATAGGAACTTATATCTTGTACAATTTTTCATATGAAATGTGTTCCTACCGAATACCGAAGTACCCGCGAACACAAGTTATGTAGGGACCAGTAACCTATTAAATGCACACGTCCACCTGCTTCGCTTCAGCTTCTAAGTACAGGAGCCTAAGTATCTCCTTCTAAGAGCCTGAGTATCTCCTTCCAGGGGCCTGAGTATCTCCTTCCATGAGCCTGAGTATCTCCTTCCAGGAGCCTGAGTATCTCCTTCTAGGAGCTTGAGTATCTCCTTCCGGTGGAGAGTTCCGCTGGCTGGAGGCCTTCTATGTTGTCCACTGCCGAAGTGTCCTCTCCAATTGTGTGGGATGATTTAGGCGAGGAGCCTTCTATGTTGCCCACTACCGAAGTGTCCTCTCCAGGTGTGTGGGATGATTTAGGCGGGGAGCCTTCTATGTTGCCCACTGCCGAAGTGTCCTCTCCAGGTGTGTGCGAGGATCTGGACAAGGAGCCTTCTGTGTTGCCCACTACCGAAGTGTCCTCTCCAGATGTGTGGGGTGAATTGGGCGGGGAGCCTGCAAAGCCACTCCGACGCTCAAGTTAGATATATGATCTAGGCAGTGATAGTAGTAATAATGAACAATATGTTTTACCTCGTGAGCAGTGTCTTATATACTACCTGAATGGGCCTGACTTCGTGGGCCTAGGGTTTGTGGTGTCCACTTGCTTTAGGACCCTCCTAATTAACATTTATTAGTCTAAATCTATTAATTTTGCCAACAAGGATATGTACTTCCAACCACCTGTCGTTGTACTTGTATGGAGTGTTATTATCCCCTTTATGGTGGTGGATACTTAGGCCTTCATTTATAGTGTGTGGCACATTCAACATTTTGGTTTGAGACATACTCCTTGGTCTGGGGTCCGAGGTGTCTTCTCCTACTTCTAAGGTGTCTTCTCCTGTCCACCACGTACACTAGTCCCCTAGAGTTAAGACTGTACTATAGAAGACTGTATTGTCGAGACTCTAAATGTGCTTTTAATGATGCTTTTTGGTTTCGATATGCTTTGTTTTGGTATATATTAATAGGCCGATTAATTCCCCTGCTTCTGCTTTTGGGATGTTTCACCCTTTTATAGTTCTTCTGAATCGAGTATCCTACGAGGGAGTTGAAGGGCTTTGAGGAGTTTAAGTGGGCTTAGGCCCTTTGATGTGACCTTGCATAGGGAAGTGTGACTGTTGCCACTGTGTAGCCATTGGATCTTCTTAATCTGGTGGATGGGGTGAGATTGGCTTTGACTCTTCCTCTCCTATAAATAGCTTTGACCTCCTGAGACCCTTTGTTGTCATATTTGAAGTTGAGTCGTTGAGATCGTGATTTTAGGCAGGTATGTCTTCGTCTTATTTGTCTGATAGGTCAGCTACCAAAATCTACTCGGATCGTGTTGGGGCATCTTTGGCCTTTCCCTCCACTAGTAGTAGCACAACCTCTTCTGATGAGGAAGGAGTGGTAGGTTCTCCATCGCATTCGGGATACGAGTGGGTTGATAAGGGTGTGCGTGAATACTTTTCAAAGTATCAATCGTCCTCATCCATTCGCAAGTTTGCCGCGGCATACGCGATTTTGGATGAGGATAGTCCGGATGAGGCAGTGTCTTTGGATCAAGTTGGTTGTGCGAATAATGCCTGTGATGGGCGAGGGGGGTATTCTGATGAATTCTTTTTTATGTATTTCGTGTTATTGACAAGCCTGCATGTTCGACTACCTTTCGATGAGTTTACTGTCGGGGTGTTACGCATCTTAAACGTGGCGCCTTCCCAACTTCAGCCTAATGCTTGGGCCGCTTTGCAAGCCTTTAAGTTAGTTTGTAGAGCCTTAGGCTTGAAGCCCTCTCCTCCGGTATTTTTGCATTATTATAGTACTCGGCCTAAGGAGCTTGTGGGATGGTTATCTCTGTTTGGGCAACCTAGGATAGATCTCCTAGCCCCTTATTCTTCATCCTTTAAAAGTTATAAAAATACATTTTTTAGAGTGGTGGTGAATCCTCCGGGTCGACCTTGTTTCTTTGACGGTGATGTTCCTAAATTTCCTTTCTATTGGACACGTAATCTACTGCACTATGATGAGTGGCCTCAGACTATGTTGTCTGTTGAGGATTGTGAGATTCTTAACTTGCTAGATTCCCTTCCTCGACGGCTTCCTACTAAGTGTATTATGGCTATATTGAATTCTCCTTGTCCCCGCGGGATATGTTGGGTATGTGTCAACTTTTCCTACTTTATGTTATAATGTTAACTTATCTTACTTTGCGTTTGTTGTTGCCAGCTTTGATGGCTTCGCATGAGGGTGTGGGTGCATGTCAAAAGAGTCATTTTCAACTACTTCGCGAAAAAGTGAATGCTCGCAAGAGGGATGAAGATGCTCTCGTGGGCTCTAGTTCGGGTGCAGCTGGGAGGAATAATGCAGGTGGGGGTACTCCTCGGCCTCCACCTGCTGCAAAAAAGAAGAGGAAGAAGACTTCCCAGAAAGGTGAGAGCTCGTCTCGACACTCCTCTCCTAAGCGTAGTCGAGTATCGGAAGTCGTTGCTTATACTCGTTTGATGGGGACTGAGATGTAAATTTATGATGGCATGAGTATTACCATTTCCTAGCAGGAGGCTGATATTATTGCCCAATCTCCCTTGCCTATCTTGATGAAGGCCTTCGCTGAATATCAGTCTCGAGCATTAGTGATTGGAAGGCATATAGGTCACGAGCTAGACAAATCAAGCCATGTGGAAGAGCTTGAAACGGAGGTATCGTCGCTGAAGGTTGAGAAAGAAAACCTAATGTCTGAGGTGAGTAATTTGCGAAGCCAGCTGAGCCAAGCTCTCAATGACAGGAAGTCTTGGAAGAATCGTTGTCTGGAGACCAAGGAAAAGGGGAAGAAGACCCTCGAAGAGATTGCTGCATCCAAATGTGTGGTGGAGGAGCTGAAGATTACTAATGCTGAACTGGATAAGGAGTTGTGGGAGTTACGAGAAAGCGTGATTGAAGAACATGAATTGGGTTTCAAGAAGGCATTGTGGCAAGTTGCTCTTCTGTTTAGCGTGCCTGCAAATGATCAACGTTTTGATGTTGGTAAGGACGTGTATCAAAAGTCTTTGGTTCGACTTGAGGATATTCCCCCTTGTCCTGAACATGCCGAGGATACTCCCTCTAGGGAAGATCACGAGGGTGTTGATGCAGATGGAGCTGAGGGAAGAGACTAGGTTGTTAGCTTGACAAATGTTTTTTGTGTTGTCGCTGGCTTTGTAAGCCCTTTTTGGCCGAATGGTGTGTAGCTTTTGGAATGTGTTTGTATAGGATTAGGTTTAACTTATGGGTGGTTAAGTATACCCGGCCTATCTTGGTTAAACATCATTGGATTGCCGGAGACGTCTCCGCTGATTGCTTGTATCACCTACTTAGTATTTGCGCAGTATGCGTTGATGAGAGAGTGAGGTTGTTATTCATGGCTGTAGTTTGCAGAGTTTGTATCCTTTTTGTTATCGTGAGTCTGTTTACTTCGCTTGATTGTACGACTTATATTGCTTGATTTCTTTGGTATTGGTACTATAGTGGTTGGACCGTAATATCTTAGATTGTCAGCGATTATTTATGTTCGCGTACACGTTGTGGTGTGTGTAATTGACTTTGTGTGGGAAAGGTGTTGTACTAGGGTCCTTCTAGGCAAATAGTCTTGATAAGTTTTCCTTAATCAAGAAATAAGGTTTTGAAAGATTCCACCTTGGTTGACAGGTTGTATCAACAAGTACTTGTGACAGATAGGGTTTTAGGAGAGATCCTGAGTCGACCTGGGTTGATAGATTGTATCAACAGGGACTTGTGAGTTATGGGGTCTTAGGAGAGACCCTGAGTCGACCTTGGTTGATAGGTTGTATCAATAAGAACTTGTGAGATATGGGGTCTTAGGAGAGACCCTGAGTCGACCTTGGTTCATAGGTTGTATCAACAAGAACTTGTGAGATATGGGGTCTTAGGAGAGACTCTAAGTCGACCTTGGTTGATAGGTTGTATCAACAGGAACTTGTGAGATATGGGGTCTTAGGAGAGACCCTGAGTCGACCTTGGTTCATAGGTTGTATCAACAGGAACTTGTGAGATATGGGGTCTTAGGAGAGACCCTGAGTCGACCGTGGTTCATAGGTTGTATCAACAGGAACTTGTGAGATATGGGGTCTTAGGAGAGACCCTGAGTCTACCTTGGTTGATAGGTTGTATCAACAAGGACTTGTGAGATGTGGGGTCTTAGGAGAGACCCTGAGCCGACCTTGGTTGATAGGTTGTATCAACAAGGACTTGTGAGATATGGGGTCTTAGGAGAGACCATGAGTCGACCTTGGTTGATAGGTTGTATCAACAAGGACTTGTGAGATATGGGGTCTTAGGAGAGACCCTGAGTCGACCTTGGTTGATAGGTTGTATCAACAGGGACTTGTGAGATGTGGGGTCTTAGGAGAGACCCTGAGCCTGAGCCGACCTTGGTTGATAGGTTGTATCAACAGGGACTTTTGCAGGGAAGGGGTATATATGGAGATATTAAGATAAAAAATGTAGTGATGACAAAGTATTTTAAAAGATCGGAGTAGGAAAGAGTACCTCTAGTTGCAAAGTTTAGCTGTAATAAAACTTTAAATGAGTCACGTTCCATGTCCTGGGAGCTGGCTCGCCGGAAATATATTCCAACTTGTATGCTCCTTTTCCAACATCTGCAAGCATCCGGAAAGGGCCTTGCCAATTCGCGGAGAACTTTCCGTCTGTTTGCCTTGCATCACTATTCATTCTTCAAACCAAGTCACCTAGGTGGAACTTCCTTGGTTTGACCTTAGAGTTGTATCTTCGTGACATGCTTTGTTTTGCAGCTGCATCTTGGATTCCTTTAACTCTTCCATTCGCATGTATTTTGCCGCTCTTTGCCTTAACTCAACCATACTAGTTGCTGGTCTTTTACACAGACTATCGGCAAAAGGTATGTTTCTTAGTGCGTTAATCATCTGATGCAGGGCTATCTCTAGGCTTAAGTTATTGATGTTGAGGGCTAGCTTGCCGAGGCGCTCCACGAACGCTCTCAACGATTTCCCTGCCTCTTGGCGTATATTGATGAATGCTAGAGAGGTGAGATCGTGTGGTTTTTGACGTAGCGAATTGCACTCCAAACTGGTATGATAAGGTGTCGAAATAATCTACGGAGAATGGGGCAAGACGAGTGAACCAACTGAGGGATGCACCCTTGAGGGATGTTGGGAAGACTTTGCAAAAAATTGTATCATCAGATGTGTAGAGTCTGATCTGGGTTAAGTACACATGTATGTGCTCATCTAGGTCGGTGGTTCCATCATATCTATCCATGGTCAAGGACTTCCATCCTCAGGGCAAGGGTGTTTCGATTATGCCATCCACAAAGGGGTGCTTATGCGCGCCCCGCCGTGGTGCCACGATATTTATTGTGCCTTCCTTAGGGGTATGAGTGTTTTGTGCGTTTTCTCCTGTTGTTTCCATATGTGTAGGCAGGGAAGTAACATGAGTCTTGCTTGGATGTTGTTGATCACCCTAACCCTCTGTATTTTCAAGCTTTCGTTTAATTCTAACATTCTCTTCTTGCAATTCAGCTATCTCTTGTTGTATGGCTAAAATAACTGCCATCTGACTGCTCCCTGTTGTTGCCTGGATGTTCTTGGCTGTTAGTACATCGGGGTCGTTACTTGTCATGTTTCTTGTGGACACCATGTACACTAATTTGCCTCGGCCCCACGGTGGGCGCCAAATGTTCCTACCGAATACCGAAGTACCCGCGAACACAAGTTATGTAGGGACCAGTAACCTATTAAATGCACACGTCCACCTGCTTCGCTTCAGCTTCTAAGTACATGAGCCTAAGTATCTCCTTCTAAGAGCCTGAGTATCTCCTTCCAAGGGCCTGAGTATCTCCTTCTAGGAGCTTGAGTATCTCCTTCCGGTGGAGAGTTCCGCTGGCTGGAGGCCTTCTATGTTGTCCATTGCCGAAGTGTCCTCTCCAATTGTGTGGGATGATTTAGGCGAGGAGCCTTCTATGTTGCCCACTACCGAAGTGTCCGCTCCAGGTGTGTGGGATGATTTAGGCGGGGAGCCTTCTATGTTGCCCACTGCCGAAGTGTCCTCTCTAGGTGTGTGTGAGGATCTGGACAAGGAGCCTTCTGTGTTGCCCACTGCCGAAGTGTCCTCTCCAGATGTGTGGGGTGAACTGGGCGGGGAGCCTGCAAAGCCACTCCGACGCTCAAGTTAGATATATGATCTAGGTAGTGATAGTAGTAATAATGAACAATATGTTTTACCTCGTGAGCAGTGTCTTATATACTATCTGAATGGGCCTGACTTCGTGGGCCTAGGGTTTGTGGTGTCCACTTGCTTTAGGACCCTCCTAATTAACATTTATTAGTCTAAATCTATTAATTTTGCCAACAAGGATATGTACTTCCAACCACCTGTCGTTGTACTTGTATGGAGTGTTATTATCCCCTTTATGGTAGTGGATACTTAGGCTTTTATTTATAGTGTGTGGCACATTCAACTTTTTGGTTTGAGACATACTCCTTGGTCCGAGGTGTCTTCTTCTACTTCTGAGGTGTCTTCTCCTGTCCACCATGTACAAAATGTTTCAAAGGGAAAATATTTTGAAAAGAAGAAAAGACAGAACTAGTACATAACATAATCATTCACATCTATACTAGAATACCAAAAATATTTGTACTCATTTAGACACCTACATTGCAGTCTCAGTGTTGCTCTTCTCTGAATCCTGCATTATCATCTCATAGTAAGCGAATAATAATTAAATATAAATAAATTTTAGAAGGAAAGAAAGCTTATAAAAACTTAAACATCACTATCAAATGAAACATCAAAAATATAATTTGTAACACACACACACACAAAGGTCCTCATGGATTTTTTATATAAAATTAGGTATTAGACTCGATCTTTGAGTAGAATTATGAGATTTTGCATTTATTAGAGTACTCACTTACTTCCGACTTCTTAAGAGTTATATAAATATCTTGTGACGACCACTTTTTTTTTTACTATTATTTTTTATATTATATTTATAAAATTTTAACACATAATTTTACCATAACATATAATATACTTAAAATATTCATATATACATATATTTATATATTTTACAGTATTGGATACATTTTATATTCACATCAGTTGGTAAATATTATATTTTCTATACTATAAGAGAAAAAAGTATTATTTATTTACAGTTTTCCTCTCGTATATTAGCCTTTAAACATGTGGAGGAAAAAAGTTATGGATAGGATTCACTTGGACTATTGGGGGTAAATAAAAAGTGACTCCAATCTGTCTTTCAAGGATAACTAGTGCATTTGAACCATTTAGGAATGTAATGGTAGAACTTTTCGTTCCTTGAAATGTTACCGAATTATTTATGCATTTGGCTGCCATGCGTCTCTTGGGAAGACTGCTACTATATCGACAAGGAATGGGTTGGGAACGTTAGGGAAAACCATCTACCATGAGATTATAAGATTTTTTTATACACAATCATAAAATAGGGAAGTGAGACAGATATAACATAAAAATATAGTATATCTCAATAAAATAAAATAAAAACTCTATCAAATTCATGAAACTGGGTTTTTATCAAATTTTATCAAGATTTTGAGTAATATCATGGCTAGCATGGTAACCCAAGAATATCTCATCTTGAGTAATACAATAATCAAATCTTTATTTATCATAATTTTTATTTTGATATTAAACCATATAATTGTATAAATAAATAAATAGGATTAGTGCATAACTAAAAATAAATAAAAAGGATCAGTACATGATTAGAGATAAATATAAATAAATAAATGACAGTAAATATAAATTAAATAACTAGGACCGTGCATAATTGGAGATGAATATAAATAAATAAATAACAATGGGAACTAAAATATAAATTAAAACAGGTTAGAAACACCTCACTTAAGGTAAATATAGAAATAAACATAATAATGAATAGATGAAAAGAAAATAAAAGTAAAAGAATAAGGTGATAAATGTCTCCTCCCCTTACCTTAGTTATTGTGGAAGATATATCCCAAAAATTTGTAGCTACTCTATGAAATAACTTCTTAAATGTTTTTGCCTTCTTATTCCTTCTTTTTCCTCACTATCAATCTCCTCTTCTTTTTCTCACACTTCTCACACTCGCACAAACTCTTTTTTTTTTCTTATTGTGTTTGTTTTCCTCCTCCCTTTCATTCATCCCTATTTATAATGCATTTCTAATCATTGCATTTAGTTAGAATGGACTATATTTGTTTGGCTTAAATATACATTTGGTCCCTATTTTTGTCAAAATTATTCAATTTGGTCCCTATTTTCGTTGTTTAGTCAATTTGGTCCTCATTTTTGTAAAATTGCATTCAATCGAGTCCTTTTGGCAAACAATGTTAAAACTGTTAACAGAGCAATGACACGGTGGAACTGTTTGGGTTACGTGTCAAATTTTTGGCAATGACGTTAGCACAGTGAAATTTTATGGCTGTTGTAGGTTTAAAAGTTAGTGAAATTGATTTAGAGAAGAAATTAGGGTTTCAAGCAAAATTGTGGCCAACACACTAAACTAATATTGACAATCAACTAACCTCGTTGACACTCCAATCCTTCGAACTGCTCCAAGACGAACTTGACCCACGAACCTCGTTGAATGTATCGAAGTAGGATGCAGCGGAAGAAGATTTCAGCAAATATTTTTCCCCTTTCTCAAGAACCCTAATTTCGATTTCGTGCCTAAGAACCCTAATTTGTCCCCTTTCTATCGCTACACAAGTAACCCTCGCTGCATTTAATTACTTGAATGTTGCTTACCCACTTTTTTACCTTTTTAACTTAACATAATAGCCTTATTTTGTTTCTGAATTGTTAAAATTAAATAAACAATTTGCCAACAAAAATGCATAACGAGCCACGTCAGCTATACAGTTCCACCGTGTCATGTTCTGTTAACAATTTTAATATTGTTTACCAAAAGGACTCGATTGAATGCAATTTTACAAAAATGAGGACCAAATTGACCAAACAACAAAAATAGGGACCAAATTGAATAATTTTGACAAAAATAGGGACCGAATATATATTTAAGCCTATTTGTTTTCTTCTTTGAGTTTCCTGGACTAGTCTCGTTAATTAAAGATTAGACTCTAGATCTTTTTTTTCTATTGCATTAAAACTAACATGACATTAATTGTCCATCTTATCATATGCTATCCCTATTGATGCATGCACGTAAAGTAAAAATTGTGGTGTAGGTTCCTTCTGCGTTTTATATAATAAAGAGTGTCTCCTCTTTTCATATTATATATATATATATATATATATATATATATATATATATATAAGTTTACGTAAATATGTATATATAATTAGATAATATATGTATTTATGG
>Ga0214542_1012713_pt1 | contig 10639 bp, 10 predicted proteins | sample CNSS1metaG_FD_160096 | JGI IMG/M metagenome (GOLD analysis project Ga0214542, IMG submission 160096) | Root nodule microbial communities from cowpea collected in UCLA plant growth center, Los Angeles, California, USA - CNSS1 | ecosystem: Host-associated > Plants > Roots > Nodule | place: USA...
TAATAAATTATAAATAGTTTAGTAATTTAAGCGGGGACGGGTATTTGGGCGGGTATATATATATCCCCATCCCCATCCCCATCCCCAGTTGAAAATTTCGGGTATTACCCATACCCATACCCATACCCAGTCAAAGCGGGGATTCCCCGTCAAAACGGGGACGAGTTCGGGTGATACCCACGGGCACGGGTTTATTTGCCATCTCTACTCAAGATCAAATGACAATCGCAACCTATTACACGAAGTTAAAGAAATTATGGGATGAGTTAGGCTCCTATAGTAATGCAACCTGCAACCTGCACTTGTGGAGCAAACAATAAAAGGCACAAACTGATGCAATTTCTTATAGGGTTGAATGACTCTAGTGTTATTCGTGGTCAACATCTCTTAATGAATCCATTGCCTGATGTTACACAGACTTACTCTTCTATCATTCAAGAAGAAAAAAAGCGACATTTGGGCACCACATGACACAATAGAAGCTTCAACCATGGTTGTTCAAAAGAATTAACAAATAGCACTTGTTGTTAGCCACAAATAAGGTTCTCATTCTCGTTTTAATTCATCTAATCAAAAGCCGATGCATTGTTCTCATTGTGATATAGATCATCATACAAAAGACACATGTTGGAAGCTACATGATTATTCTCCTAAACACCGAAGGCATGGAGTCACCCAAAATGCTTATTTTAAGCCCAATCGGAATAGTCAATTTTCAACAAATAATGTCATAGCAACTCCATTGATGCAACAGTTGCAATCCACAATGAATGAATTAACTGAACTACAACTTCAACATATGTTGTCTATTATGCAAGGTAATGTATCATCTTCGTCAACTAATCCTAAGGTCAACAACGCCAATGTTTTTTCAGGTTTGTCACCACCCAAACTTATAATTGATAGTGGGGTCATCGATAACATTATTTCTTCACCAACCTTGCTTGTCAATAGTAAAGAAAACACTTCTTTACCACTAGTTGTTATGCCAAATGGTAATCAGGCCCCTATTAGCTCTATTGGAACTTTACCTTTAAGTCCAATTGTTTCTTTAACAAATGTGCTTGTGATACCTTTTTAAAAGTAGATTTGATGTTAGTAAGTCAGGTCACAAGAAATTTAAATTGTTTAGTAACTTTTTTTCCTTATAGGTGTATTTTACAGGATTTGATTACGAGAATGACAATTGGTTTGGACAAACAAGGTGGACTCTATTACTTGGTTGCAATGACATCAAAGTCACACACTCCCATTCCATCACTTGCAGCCCATGCCACCAAGTCATCTCCTCCTTCAAACATTTCTACTACCTTGTGGCATCGACGACTAGGACATCTATCTCCATCTAGAATAGATTTCATGGCTAAAACTTTGTTAAACTTCTCTTTAGAGTCAAATAAAATTTGTGATGTTTGTACTCTTGCAAAACAGACACGCCTTCCTTTTCCAAATAGCTCAATTTCTTTCATTAAATCTTTTGAATTACTTCATTGTAATATTTGGGAACCATATAAAGTTTCTTCTCTTTCTGGTGCACAATATTTTTTTACTATTGTGGATGATTTTTCTCGCTTCACTTAGATTTTTTTCATGCATTATAAAAGTGAAACCTGACATCTTTTTACCAATTTCTTCTCTTTTGTCAAACCCCATTTTAATACCAATATAGCCAATATTCGGATTGACAATGGGAGGGAATTTTTTTCTACATGAGATTTTTTTACACAATAAGGAACAACTTACCAACATTCTTGCACTTACACACCACAACAAAACGGAGTTGTCGAGCGTAAGTATAGACATATCCTTAAGTCAACACGCGCTCTTCGTTTTCAAGCTCATCTTGCCTTACACTTTTAGGCAGAATGTGTTTCCACTGATGTCCATATTATTAACAGGTTACCTACAACTCTTCTATCAAGTCAGACACCTTTTTAGTGCTTATATGGTAAACTCCCTTCTTATTCACAAATTCGAGTTTTTGGATGTCTTGCTTATGCTACTAATGTTCATGTTTTTCATAAGTTCGCTCCTCGTGCCCAAAAATGTGTTTTTCTTGGTTATCCTCTTGGCCAAAAGGCTTACAAGTTATATGATATCCAATGTTGTCACCACTTCTTTCACCACCATAGACCTTGTCATACCTAATGTTGTCCTAGATAACCCTTCGTCTGCAACTCTTCCATACACTCCACCACCACCTACAAAAAACACAATTGTGCCTCCCACTAATTCCCCACTTGTGATTCCTTTGCGTCGTTCTCAACGATCTCATGGTCCTTTTGTAGCTTTACGAGATTATATTTGCAATCAGGTAGTGTCCCCTAGCCTATTGTCATCCTCCTCATCTTTTCCAAATAAAGGTACACGATATCCTCCATGCAATTTTATCTCTTATGATTATTATACCCCTCAACATCGGTCCTTTATTGCTACTATATTACTAATGATATTGAACCTACATGTTATGAACAAGCTATTTCTCACACTCATTGGTAAGAGGCAATGCAATCTGAATTGGTTGCTTTGGAGGCCAATAATACTTGGTCTATTACAACTCTTCCTTCTGGAAAGAAAACTATTGGTTGTCGTTGGATATATAAAATCAAGCGCAAATCTGATGGTTCTTAATGAGTGCGTATTTTTTTCCTCATTAAGTGTTTAATTCTAGGTATTTAATTGAATTTATGTGCTTAAAGAGTGATTTAATTGACAGTTCTGATAATTAGGCTATTTGAGCTTATGTAATAAAAATGTCTTAAAAAGTGATTTTTTGCTGCATAAATTATTTTTGGATATTTTAACGTTTGTTGATGCAGCTGAAGTTAAGATTAAGCTCATTTAAGGTGGAAAAATAAATTGATTGAAGTACAAACCACCTTTAAATAAGTCTAAAATCAGCAAGGTCTGGAAAAATCACTTCTGCACCCCCAGTTTTTACTTTACACACTCCTCTTTCCAAATGGGTCACATAAAACTTACTTCTGCACCCCTAGTTTCTACTAAGTTACACCCCTCCTACCACTTAAACTCTACTTAATCAGATGCTGCCATATGGCAATCCTCAACTTTCAAATTTGTCCAACCACATGATGACACATGTCATAATCCAACAACTCAAAATTCAGCCAATGAAGTAGTGCCACATCATCATCATCTTCTTTCCTTAAACCCTAGGCACCTTCATCCAATAGCAGCCCACCACCGCCAACCATTGATGTCGGCCACCATAGCAACGTTCAGCCACCACATGTCCATCTTCATCTCGACGGTGCAGTATCACTCCTCTCACGTTCACGAACAATAGTCATCATGGCACCATCGCACCTCAACTCACCTGCGTTGTGAACCACCATCAACGCAGATATGCATTACATGGAAGCCAAGAAAACGCAGTAGCGGAAGTGCCTCCACGCACCACTGATCTGCGCGAACCTACAACCATTGTTCGCAACACCACCATCGCACAACGCGCATCTTCATCTTCAGTGCAGCAAAGTGGCCAGAATAACGCAGCAGCCACCTTGGTTCTAACCTTGCACTTCGCCGTCGCTGGCAAAGACGTCACCCTCCATAGCAGCAGGACCTACAATTTTCGACGCCAATCTTTGCGAGCACACAGACCACGAAACATGGCAGCACCTGCACTTGTGAGTCAGCCCTACACCTTGCAGAAACCACCACCATGACTAAGGCATCATGATCTCCATCGCAGCTGCACCGCGCCTAAAGTTGACCACGAACTAGAGCTGCCATACGCGACTTCACCATTGCAGCAGCAACCTTGGAAACTGCGCCACCATCGTTTGTCGTTCACTCCTGCGGTAGTCTGAGCAGCGAGGAGTAGACGTCATTGCACCTGCAGCAGCAACAATCCATGAAGGAGAAGAAACCCTAATTTTGGAGAGAGAAGATCTGCCACATGTCAGTCTCTCAATAGATACTAAAATGGTCAAAGTTGATCAAATATGGTCAAAGACTGGTCAAACGAGAGAGGTTTAACTGCAAATATTGATATTTTTGGATTTCTCCAAATTTGGAATATAGGATTGAAAATGGCTTATTGACAAAATTAATGCAAATATTATTTGGTAATAATTTATCAGATATCTTTAAATAATTAATTTATTTAATTATATCATAAATTATTAACCAACTATATTTGTTAAATATTTTTAAAACTAACTATATCTCCAAATATTTTAAAATCACAATAAAGATAAATGATATTTATCTTTATTTTAAAAGATATTTGAGAGGTTTTAACAACCAAAAAGCCCAATCCAAGTCCTATATAAAGAGACGAAGGGAGTAGAAGAAAATAAGCTTGGGACTTCGGAGTTTTGGAACCCTTAGGGGGGCCTAATTTCGTTTCCTTTCTCTTTATTATTCTTTCTATTTTTATTTTACTTTTGCATTCTATGGATTACTAAACTTCTTGGGTTGATTCCATTGTAATTTCATTATGGATTCTGAGGTTAAAATGAAATAATTTCTTTGTTCTTTTTATTATTGTTGAGGTTTTAACTCATCTATGTCTTTTATCTTTGAATCACATAAAAAGTAATGATTTTAGATCTATATGCATGTTGATCATATGATTCCAAGAGTTTTTAAATTTAATTGAGACTTTACTTTAATTTTATTTAGAAACTTTCATGTGATTAAATGAGTTTTTACCAATAATTGAGACTTTACTTTGATTAAAGGTATTTACTCTAACTAAAATTAATCGAGACTTTACTTTGATTAATTAAGCTTTTTATTTGGTGAGGAGATAAAAAAATAGACATGATTAGACATAGTAAAATTTGATTGAGACTGTACTTTGCTTGAATTTATTGTGGATAATCTAAAAGTTCTCACTTTTAATTGAGACTGTACTTTAGTTAAAAGTGAGAATGCCAACAAATTAATTGAGACTTTACATTGATTAATTTGCAAATCTACAACAATAATTAATTGAGCAATAATCTTTAGATAACCGATGATGAATCTATTTTGAAAAAGCAGTGGAATCAATCTATTTTCTTTACTATTGTTTTTATCTTTTCTATTTCTTTCTTGTTTATCTTAATCCCCCTATATTTTTATTATTTTATTTGACTAACTCTTTTGTATAGTTTTTATAAGAACTAATTTGTTAGAAATCAATTTCATGTTCGTTGGGAGATGACTTTGGGTTACTTTACCCTTTCTATTTTGTTGACTACTATCTTAGCAATACTGACGTTGCTATAGTTTAGTAGTATTAATGTGATCGCGTCAACGACAACGTTATCAGTTCTCTTGAACGATATAAGGCACGTCTTGTTACAAAGGGATATACACAACTAGAAGGTATTGATTATCATGACACTTTTTCACCTACTACTAAAATGGTCATAATTCGTTGTTTATTAGCTTTGGTTACTGCTCAACATTGGTCTCTTCATCAGCTTGATGTCCATAACACTTTTCTTCATGGTGATCTTTCCGAAGAAATCTATATGTCCCTTCCTCTAGGTTTTCAACAACAGGGGGAGAATCTTGTGTGTCGCCTCAACAAGTCCTTATATGGATTAAAACAAGCTTCTCGTGAATGGTTTGCCAAATTCTCTATAGCTATTCAGGCTGTTGGTTTTATTTAATCAAAAGCAGATTACTCACTATTTACATGTAAAAAGGGTAAGTCATTAACAACTTTGTTGATTTATGTCGATGATATTCTCATAACTGGTAATGACCCTATTGCAATCTCTAGCCTTAAACAATTCCTACACATTATTTTCGGATAAAAGATTTGGGTGATCTTAAGTTTTTCCTAGCTATTGAGGTCTCTCGTTCTTAAAAAGGTATTTTCATATCACAAAGAAAATACACTTTGGAAATTATCAAAGATGGTGGGTATCTTGGAGTTAAGTCCGTGGATTTTCCCATGGAACAAAATACAAAGCTTTCCGATGAAGGGGAATTATTGAAGGACCCGTCACTATATAGGCGAGTTATTGGTCGCTTAATTTATTTGACAATTACTCGTCCTGATATCACCTATGTGGTACACATACTAAGCATATTCAAGCACGCTCTATGCAAGCCTCATATGAAAGCTACAATGTGTGTGTTGTGATATTTAAAGAATAATCCATGTCAAGGTCTATTTTTTCCTTCACAAAATGATTTGTCTTTGTGCACTTTTTGTGATTTAGATTGGGGAGGTTGCCCCGTATCCCGAAAATCAACTACAGGTTATTGTGTTTTTTTTTTTATCCTCCTTCATCTCTTGGCGAACAAAGAGGTAGAAGACAATTTTTCTATCCTTAGCAGAAGCTGAATATAGAGTATTGTGGGTACTTGTTGTGAGTTGACTTGGTTATGATCATTGTTAAAATATTTACGGATATTGCATCCTAAATTGGCATTATTGCATTGTGACAATAAAGTCGCCTTACACATTGCGGCTAACCCAATATTTCATGAAAGAACTAGACATATAGAGATGGATTGCCACTTCATTTATGATAAGATTCAAGATGGTTCAGTTGCAAGAAAATATGTACCTTCCGATGAACAACTTGTTGATGTGTTTAAACAACTAGAAAAAGAAGCTTTCTCTACCATGAAGCGCAAGTTGGGAGTTCTTGATATTCACTCTCCAACTTAAGGGGAAGTGTTAGAAATTAAATCATGAGAAAATATTTTAATTATTAAAATAGCTAAATTATAGGAACAATTTTGCGCATTTTGTTTTTATATTATTATAGGGATAATAACATAACTGTCACTACTAGAAATTCTCATATTACATAGAATTTTTCTTGCAAATTTGTTAAAAACAATTTGCAAAAAAAAAACTTTTTTCTGCCATTTTTTCTAAAAATTTTAATTGATAGATAATTTCTTCGTGGGTAATCATTTGCTACAAAATTATAAAATTTGCAAGTATTGCCTACAAAATTTGTTGCGAAAAGTGTTTTATACAAAATATTTTGCAAGAAAATTGGTAGCAATTTCTTGTAATTTTTTCACAACAAAATTTGTAAGTATTCCCTACGAAAAAAATTTAAAAACAAAATTTGCAGAAAATGTGAGTTTTTTTAGTAATGTGTATGGATTATATATATATATATATATATATATATATATATATATATATTATTTATATATATTTCCTCGATGAAATACAACCCATAATTCATTTTATTTGTTGTCTTTACATTATCAAATAATAAAATTATTTTTATTTGATAAAAGTTTAAAATAGTATAAATAAAAAATAACTATAAAATATCTATTTGACCATTTTTTTTAGTCTAGTTTCTCTACTAAGTTTTTTTTATGTTGTCCTATGCTGAACATTAAAAATACATTGCTTTGATACTTTAAAGATAACTTTAATATATTTTAAAATTTTAAAATTAATGATTATTTATGTATTTTAAAGGCACATCAGATAAAATGTAGTTGAGAATCCAAACTTGTATAAATATTTTCTATGAATTTATAACAATTAATAATGAGGTTAAATTTTTTTAATTTTTCAGCAAACACATTTCTTTTACCTCGTAATTTTTTGGTTTTCATGATTTAACAAAAAATAGAACCTTACTTTTCGTATTTTATTTTTCATACTTTAGTAATTACTTTTCGTTAAAATAAATAGTATAAAAAAATTCAATTGTGTTTATTATTTTTATTGTCATAAAAAAAAAGAGTCTAAAAACACTATCAAAATATTCCAGTGATATAAATCTGTAATACAAACACCACTTCACACAAAAAATAACTTATTTCAGTACTCACCAGTTCTGATTTAAGTCTTATTTTGCAGTAAATATATTCATAAATTTGGTACTAAAGAAGGTTTCGACGTTTCTCAAAGGGAAACAACTTAAAATTTGGTAAACTTCTTTTCCTTCAAGCTCTCCACAGTATCCTTGAGACTCACTTCCAAAGGAGTAAATTCAATCCCCAAACTCTTCGCTTTTTCCTTCGAAACATTAAACAGTGGCACATATGGCTTATCATCTTCACAACGTCTGAGTAGTGTATCACCCTCTCAACTAGTAAATATCTTCCATTAGCTGAAGCATTCTCATATGCCAGAACATGGGCAATTGCAACATCTCTCACGTCCACCCATTTAAAACAATCATTTTTAAATGTTGGCGCACCTGTATGAAGGCGATGCAACAGTTTTTTTTTTTTTTAATTATCTAAGAACAGAACAGCAAAATCAAATGATAGAAATTTTAGAGCATAATGTGTAAACAGTAATTACCATTAACTAAATTTAAAACTACAGCAGCACTGGTGTTAAGCTCTGGTTGCAAGAGAGGTCCAATAACCAATGCTGGGTTCATTGTAACCATGTCGATATTGTTTTCTTTCACAAATTTCCAGGCAGCATCTTCGGCCAAAGTCTTTGAAAGGTTATACCATGACTAGAACATAAATAATAAATAGCAAAAATGTGAGAAGAACAAGGCAACATAATATGCATGACAAATTATAAGACTTTGTTGACATTTGAATAATTAACATGTAATGAAAGTATATAAGAGAAAACGGCGCATACCTCCATTCTCTTACAGAATTCTGGGTCGGAGTGCCAAGTCTCGTCAACCACCACATCAGGGGTTTTAGGCCTGTCGCTGAACCCAACTGCAGTAAAAGAAGAAGTTAAAACGACGCGTTTCAGCGTCGGCGAGTTCACACACGATCTCAGAACATTCAAAGTTCCCTTCACAGCTGGATCCAACAACTCGGTCTGAAACAAAAAAAGCAAAAACAAATTGTTATACGGCCATGGATAAAAAAGAATGAACACATCTTATTGCAATCAAAAGAAACCTGTGGATCTTTGGCATTGTTGAAAATGGGAGAAGCCGTGTGGAACACAGCGTGACAACCTTGAACGGCAGAGTGAAAGGAACCTTCTTCTAGAAGATTTGCCTTGAAGAGATGCAATCTCTCCTTGGCACCTTGAAGGTTAAGCAAGTGATCCACCATTCTGGGATCATCTGCACGTCACACATTATATTATGGCAGAGACACACAGAAAAGGAATCAATGAAGAAGAAGAAGACATGTATGTATTTCATAATCTTTCGGATCAAAAGTATTTTGCTTGTTACAAAACAAAAGAGGGAAACTTATTCTAAACAGGTTTTGCAAAACGGAACAAAACTAAATCCTAGATTGCTGATAAAAAATCAGTAATCTTAACCCTAACAGATCCGATCAAAACACATACTTGGGTCGAGAACAGTGGCCTTAACATTGTAACCGTGTTCCAGAAGAAACTTAACGAGCCAGGAAGCTATGTAACCGGAAGCGCCAGTAACACACGCTACTTTGCCACTGCCCGTGCTCATTCTGAACTCATTCTGTGTTCAGTGTTGTGCTAATGTTCACTGGTTTTGAAACTAATGTTTAAAAGACAATTGAAAAAGTGGTAGTTTGATATATATTACTACATCTCCATTTCAGTGGAAACTATTTGAATATATTCTGTAAAAAGATCCAGAAATAGGTAGATCATGTTTGGACTAGGATAAGGATGTAAAAAAAAATAGTGGTCGGTTGAGATTCCAAATTTTCTCATACTCCCAACTTACACGTTTAAAAATTATTCTTTTATTATAAATTATTATTTTATTATAATAATTTTTTATTTTATTAATTTCATTGAAAAATAATATAGAACTTTGTAGTAAATATAATTGATGTGATTAATATAAGTATGTAAAAAATTCATTGTTTAAAAAATAACACATGTGTTTTAAGTTATTTTTATTAGTGTTCCGGTCTGGTACTTTGAAAACAAAGCTAAAACAATTTTCGTCCTCTCCTCTCATCACATTATCTCTCTTACTGTTTTAGGAGTGGTTAAGCAAAATCGAGAAAAATCACCCCCTTCTCCAGACTCCCCCTGTCGTATTATATAGACTAGTTATAATTATCTTTGGGGGGCTTCTCCCTGCACCTCCAATAATCTCTTCTGTACCCCCAAAACCTACTTTATTTCCATGTTTGTCCCTGGTTATAAAATAAGTTACTATCTATTTTCTCTCTTTCACCGCATTGCACCCCCAAATACCCCCGCACCCCTCACACCCCTCACCGCACTGCACCCCCAAAACTCCTACACCCGCACCCCAATAAAGCAGATTCCCTGCACCTGCACCCTTGGAATCTTTGACCTAAGTTCTTTTATCTTCCACACAGCCTCCACGCCTCCACACCTCCACACACTCTCCATCCTCCTTCTCCCTCTTCTCCCTCTTCTCCCACAAAGCATTCTCCCCACGCCATCCTTTTCTCCTCCACACGCAAAATCCTTTTCTCCTCCACACACCATTCTTCTCCCCAGCGTCGGCAACCGCCTTTCATCCTTTCTCGTCGCTTCTCCATTTTTTACAGTTAAGTACTACTGGTTTTTTAATATTAGTACAGTGCATGTGTATATTTTTATTTTAATGCATGTGTATATTTTTATTTTAATTGATTTTAGTTGTACCTTTGTCTTAAACCTGCTTTGGAAATAGCCCTAGAAGGTGGGTTGTGTTGATGAGCGGTGTGTATTTGAGAGGAAGGGTTTTGCAGCGTTTTTTTTTTTTTAAGGAAACGGATTGTGGAATCCGTTTCGTGTGGTTTT
>Ga0214542_1012714_pt1 | contig 10639 bp, 5 predicted proteins | sample CNSS1metaG_FD_160096 | JGI IMG/M metagenome (GOLD analysis project Ga0214542, IMG submission 160096) | Root nodule microbial communities from cowpea collected in UCLA plant growth center, Los Angeles, California, USA - CNSS1 | ecosystem: Host-associated > Plants > Roots > Nodule | place: USA...
AAGGAAGTGGATTCAGATTTAACTTTTGGAATTTAGATGCATAATAGAGTGTGAAGTGTAATGATATGATTAAGTGTTGACATTGTGATTTTAATAAAAAAAAAGTGACAACATAATTTATATTTAGTTGTTTGTAGATTAGTCTTGAAGGATGTAGATTCGGGATTTCTTTTTTATCTGGTTGTGTTTTAAACTGTGAAGAGTAGTTTTGTAATTGAGAAGTAATATGCAACAAATCGTAATGATAATTGTAATTGATTGTTTGTAAAATAGTACTGAAGATGTTGATTGAGACTTAATTTGTTGATTTTGTGGATTTTCTTTTTTTAGTGTTTGTAGGTAGGTAAAATAAAGTTGGTTTTGGAGATTGGGATTTTGTTTTTATCTATACTTTTATTTATATGAAGGGGATAAATTATTTTTTTAACAGTTTTGGTGTCATTTTTCAACAAGACTATTTACCCTTTACTGAATGAATATAATTTTATTATTTTATAAAATACATAACAGACACGCATAGGTAGGAATGGATGTGTTTACACGAGTTGTTTGAATGTGGTTTACAGTGTATAAAGTGTAACAGCAATGTGTTTTAATTGATAAAAGGAATCAATGAAATTATAACATTGTGATTGAGATAACATATGTGATAAAATACAATCAATTACTGTATGTGAAATAATATTAAAGAATCTGGATTGATGTTTATCCATCAACTTGGTTGTGTTTTAGAGTTTAAAGTGTGCTATGATGAATGAAAAAAATTAAGTTCTGACATTATGATTGTGGTGAAATATAAAACAAATTATAATTGTTTTTAAAATAGTATTGAAGGGTGTGGGTTGATTTTTTTTATTTTTTATTTAATTTAGATGTAGAGGGTAAAATGTAGTGTTAAAATGTATAAAAAGAATTAAGCGATACTATGTAACAAATTAATAACATGTTTGTATAGGAGTGATGAAGAGTGTAGATTGGGATTTTTATTTTTTTTTAATTTGGATACATTTTTTTGAGTGCAACGTATGATGTTATGATTGATGAAAATAATAAAATGCTGTGATTGTGATAAAATATTTAACAAACTGTAATTTATCATTGTTTGCTTAATATATAGTGTTGGAGGGTGTAGATTAGCTCTAGTTTTTTTTAGTGAAATTTGGATGCATTTTAGATGTCTTGTTATGATGGATGAAAAGAATTAAATATTGATATTATTGTTACGATAAGAGTATAATTAATCCTACTATGATGGTTATGATTGAGATTTCCTTTTCTTGCTTTTTTGTGAAATTGGATTGTGATTTAGAGTTTAAAGTGTAGTATCATAACAAATGAAAAAACAAAAAATCAATTTTGGTGAAAGTTAATAAAGAATATTGTTTGATTTAATTTTGTAGAATAGTGTTGATGTGATGAATGTAGATTAGGATTTTATTTTGTTGACTTTGTAGAATTTATTGTATTTTAATCTATGAAGTGTAATATTGTAATGGATGAAAAAATCGATATTTATATTGTGTTAATATATATATATATATATATATATATATATATATATATATATATATATATATATGTGTGTGTGTGTGTGTGTGTGTGTGTGTGTGTAATAAATTATATATTATGATTATGATTAATTGTTGTTAGTAAAATAGTGTTTTAAGGTGTATATTGAGATTTTTCTGGAATTTGGATCTGTTTTAGTACTAAAGTGCAAAGTGCAGTGTTATTCGGGTGAAAGGAATTAAACACTGACATTGTGATAATACACTAAGTATGTATAACATTTATACAATAGTGTTGAAAAGTATAGATTAGGATTCTTTTGTGGAGTTTAGATGTGTTTTTATGTGTAATAGGTAGTGTTATAATGAATGGAAAAGTTAAATGTATGTACATTGTATGTGATTAATTATAAAGTTGTGAAAACCTTTTATTTTCTCTTTTTTGTGACATGTGGTTTGATGATTCGTTACTCAAATTATTTTTTCCACACCATTATGATTTGTGTATTTTTTTTTCTTCTTTATTGGTTTATTAATTATGCATGTTGATTGTTATAGTTTTAACAAGAAGTCTAATAATGCACAAGGTGGGCAATCTAGGCTAAATCCTTCCCAGGGAAATTCAACGGAGTCAAATAATGCATCTGCTGCCCGGATCATTAGTAATGGTATCCACTTACATGGTAAGATTTGGGAGTAATATTTATTTATTTCTGGAAAAAATTGTAATTCTTGTCTTCATTGATTTTTAGTGTCTGGTTATGTTGCTCCGTAGAATTTTTCTGACGAATTATTTGTGAAACATCCTTCCTTCTTTTTTAATAGGAGAATCTTCTGTTGTTGAAGTGATTAAGTGTTTTATAAATTTTGATTTGTTTTCTTTTTTGTTTTTATACGTAATGCATTTATCTGGCATGATAGGTGCGCCAGATGGACCAATTACAAAGTCATCTGAATCATCAGCTGGGCATAAGAGCACTGGAATTGTTCCAAAGGCTGAAACTGCTTCATTGCCCCCTTTAATTTCTGATCCAGTACTTCCCACAAGCCTTGCTAAGGGTATGTTAGTCTTGTACATTTTTGTTGTGTACGTTAGATGTCCATTAACAACTTTTATTTTTCAAAATAATTTTTCTTATTAGAAGTTAGTTATGTTCTGTGTGAGATTTGTGAAATATCAATATATATGTCTGTACCAGGAGATGATGAGTCTAAGGCATTCCCCTTTCAATTTGGATCCATTGTTCCTGGTGTCATTAATGGGATGGCAGTAAGTTTCTTGTATATTAATTGATTAGAATATGGTGCGTTACACATTTTGTGGAATTTTGGCGTGAGTAGAGTAATTGATCATGTTACTGTTCTTTTGTACAGATTCCTGCTCGTACAAGTTCAGCTCCTCCTAGTTTTGATAAGCAGAAGCCTGATCAGGTATGCATTTTTTTTTTCACTTCCTTTCCTTAATTTTTGTACTACCATTCAAAGAGTTACTATCCCCCCTCCTTATTCTTTTTGTATGTCTAATTAAAGTTGACATTATCAGTGATATTAGTGTTCAATAATTGAAGATGAACTCGTTCTCCGTCTTTCCATACTAAGGAATGCTTATGTTTGAGGTATAATTCTTTGACTTTCAGGCTCTTGATGACTCTGACAAATCTGTGTCTTCGGATCCAATTCCTCCTGTTCCAAAGCAGCAGAATTCACATGAGAAAGATGCTGGTGTCAATGAGCAATCTAACATTGAGGAGATTAAGGCAAACAAGGATTCTGAGGTGTCAAATTTAACCTCAGTAAATCAGATCTCAAAACCCTTTGTTGCTCCTGTAACTGGGATTTCAATGTCAACTTCATATCACCAATCACAGGCTCCTTTACAGTTTGGAGGTGCTAATCCACAGATTCAATCTCAGGGCATGACAACAACGTCCATCCAAATGCCTATACCGATGCCTTTACCAATTGGTAATGCTACACAAGTGCAACAGCCGGTTTTTATTCCAGGTCTTCAACCTCATCCAATGCATCCTCAAGGGATCATGCATCAAGGCCAAAACATTAGTTATTCTCCTCAAATGGGTAATCAATTAGGCAACATGGGCATTGGCATAGGTTGTCAATATCCACAACAGCAAGGAGGAAAATTTGCTGGTCCTCGGAAAACTACCCATGTAAAGATAACTCATCCTGAGACACATGAAGAGTTAAGACTTGATAAAAGGATGGATGCATACTCAAATGGTGGGTCATCTGGTGTTAGGCCACATCCTAACATACCTTCTCAATCCCAGCCTGTTAAATCTTTTCCGGCTTCTCATCCTATGAACTATTTTTCATCCAACTCGTATAATACAAATTCTCCTTATTATCCACCTAATTCTCTCCCATTAACAAGTGGCCCAATGACTCCTAATTGTCAACCACCAACATTTAATTTTCCTCTGCACCATGGTCCGCAAGGTGTGAGTTTTATGAATTTATCTTCACAAGGTTCTTTGCCTACTAATAAAACTAGCACTCCAACAGGGATTACATCTATGACCATTAAGCCTAATGGTACAACTACTATAGTGGACTCATCCTTGTCGAATTCCTGTATTGCTGATGTTCAAAATGGAGAATCCCCTGGTTCAACAATATCTTCGGAAACTTTTTCAGAAGTTTCTCCACAACGATCTAAGTTTTCTAGTGATTTTGTCGCAGATGTGTCTAGTAATGAAGGTGGAAGGGAATCTCTCGGTATCTCCAACTCTTTGAAGGACAAAAATCCAGGGAAGAAAGATCAAATATCACAAAATCAGGTATATGCGTGAATTATTATTCATGCACACGAATGCACACTGAATGTAATGGATGTACTTTTCAGTATTATGTGATCTTGGTGTGCTTGAATGTAAGGTGTACTTTGTGTCTTTTTCCACAGGTTTCTGTACGATCTCCCACAATGGACACTATACGTTCTGGAGTTGTTGATCAAGATATATCTGATGTTGGACTGTCCAATGCTTTAGGAATTAAAAAAAATAATTCTGCAGCAATTACTATTGAAGATCTTCCAAGATCTGATACAACTTCTACTGGTGTTGAAGTGGTGACAAATGGGTCTGTAGAAGCTTCTGCTTATGCTTCAGTGGAAGGATGTGGTGCACAAGCTATTGACAAAGTTCACAATCAGATGCCTGACAAGACATATAAATTAGTTGAAGGTAAACAAAAAACTAAAGCTTTATGATAAAAGTGATCTGTCATCTCCTAAAGTATACAAACAATATTAAATTTTAATGGAACAAAAATTAAATTAACAAAAAAGATCTTGCAAATTTGGGCATTGGGATCTTGACCTTGAAAATTCTATCACAATAAGATGAATTTGCAAATTTTAATAAACAATATGATAGAGTCAGTGATAATTTAGGCAAGTCTAGTTATTTATTCTAGAGATGTCTCTTTTATTAGAAATGGTAGATTAGATACAAATTATTTTGATTCAGGAAATTTTGGCTCATCAGATCTGCAGTCCACTGATCTTCCAAAAGCAACACTAAAGCATGTTAAGAATGATTCAGAGAATGTTGATGTTGAGTCAGGTACCAAGGATAGACCAATTATAGAACCAAATAAGATGAAAAACACATCTAAAGGAAAGAAGAAGAGAAGAGAGATACTTCAGAAAGCAGATGCTGCTGGGTCAACTTCTGATCTCTATAATGCATACAAGGGACCTGGGGAAAAGAGAGATGTCTTAAGTTCTGAGAACAAGGAAAGTGTTACTACTTCTCTAAGCATGAAACAATTTGATGTTGGTCAGTCTGATATTAAAGCCAGTGAGAAATGTGATCATAATAAAGTTGAGCTTGATGATTGGGAGGATGTTGCTGAGATGTCTACCCCTAAACTGGAGGTTCATGACATATCTCAAAATGTAGGTGACGGACATGGAAGTACAACAAAAAAATATTCACGTGATTTCCTTCTGAAATTTGTAGAGCAGTGCATTGATCTTCCTGAAGGTTTTGAAATCACTGCAGACATTGGAGCTTTGATGAATGCCAATGTTGGCGGCTCTCATATTTTTGAGCGTGATTCACATCCTAGTCCTGGAAGAGCTGTAGGTGGGTTGTCTCGGATGGATCGTCGTGGCGATGTGGTTATGGAGGATGATAGATGGAACAAAGTTTCTGGTTCTTTTCGTGGACGCGGTCCAGAAGGCACGGGAGGAAATTCAGGATTTCGATTTGGTCATGGAGGCAACTTTGGTGTTTTAAGGAGCCCTCGTGCACAAACACCTCTACAATATGGTGGAGGGATCCTTTCTGGGCCAATGCAATCTGGGGGAAATCAAGGTGGAAGAAATAACCCTAATGGGGAGAGATGGCAGCGATCTGCTAGCTACCAGCAGAGGGGTTTAATTCCTTCTCCCAACCAAACTCCTTTACAAATAATGCACAAAGCTGAGAATAAGTACGAAGTGGGTAAAGTGACAGATGTGGAAGAGGTAAAACAGAGGCAGTTGAAAGCTATCTTGAACAAACTAACGCCACAAAATTTTGACAAACTCTTTGAACAGGTGAAAGAAGTTAATATTGACAATGCAATCACCCTCATTGGTGTCATCTCACAAATATTTGAGAAAGCTCTTATGGAACCTACCTTTTGTGAAATGTATGCCAACTTTTGTTTACATTTGGCTTCTGAGTTGCCTGATTTTAGTGAGGACAATGAAAAAATAACTTTTAAAAGGTTATTATTAAACAAGTGTCAAGAGGAATTTGAGAGGGGTGAAAGGGAAGAAGAAGAAGCAAATAAGGCTGATGAGGGTGAGGTTAAGCAGTCTACTGAGGAAAGGGAAGAAAGAAGAGTTAAAGCAAGAAGACGCATGTTGGGAAACATTAGATTGATTGGAGAACTATATAAGAAGAAAATGTTGACAGAGAGGATAATGCATGAGTGTATCAAGAAGTTACTGGGTCAATATCAAGATCCAGATGAAGAAAACATTGAAGCTTTGTGCAAGCTAATGAGTACTATTGGGGAGATGATTGACCATCCAAAAGCCAAGGAACATATGGATGCATATTTTGAAAGGATGAAATTATTATCAATCAACATGAATTTATCTTCTAGGGTGAGGTTTATGTTGAAGGATGCCATTGATTTGAGAAAGAATAAATGGCAACAAAGGAGGAAAGTAGAAGGTCCCAAAAAGATTGAGGAGGTACATAGGGATGCTGCTCAGGAAAGGCAATCCCATGGTGGTAGGTCAAATCGTGGTCCTGGTAACAATCAGTCGAGTAGAAGGAATCCCATTGATTTTAGTCCGAGAGTACCATCTTCTAATTCTCAAATGGGTGGGTTATGTGGTCTTCCAACTCAAGCACGTGGGTATGGTGGCTCTCAGGATGCTCAATTTGAGGAACAACAATCTTATGAAGCTAAGACCTTATCAGTTCCTTTGCCTCAAAGATCTTTAGGTGATGATTCTATAACCTTGGTACCTCAAGGTGGTCTTGCTAGGGGAATGTCTATGAGAGGATCAACCACAATTTCCAATCTGCCAATGTCTGATGTGGTTCCTCTGCCTAGAGACCCTCATATAATGACTGCAGGGCTTAATGCTCAGAATAATTCATCAGAGCGCACACAATATAACTCAATGGAGGATCTTGGGTCAAGACATGGTACTAACAGGTCTTTAGGTCCATCTACTCATGATCAATCAATTGCCCCTGAGCATAATGTAAACCATGGTAACAGAAACTTGAGGAGTGTTTCACCTGCTGCTCAATTGCAAGGGTCCATAATCTCTCAGAATGCTTATTCAGATAAGATTTTGTCAGAAGAACAACTGAGAGACATGTCTTTGTCAGCTATAAGAGAATACTACAGGTTTTTTTTTTCTTTTTTCACTCTTTCTCTACAGCACATTTTTTGTCGTAGTTACAACTTATGTGGCCAGTTATATTTTTGTTGGGAAGCTTAAACAAACAACTTACTGCACACATATAATCTTTTAAGTAAAACCATTTTATATTAGAAATGTTCAATTTTTCCTGGTGGGAATCTTTTTTTCTTATATCTTTAATGTGTCTTGTTTTTCAAATAAAGTGAAGTATTTTTCTTGAGACAAGACTTTTTGTTCACAATATGTTTTATTTTAAATCAAACTCATGTTCTCTTTTGATGTGTGTGTGACCTTCAAATCATAACCAAAAATTTATCTTGAAAAACTTCTAAATTGAAAAAAAAATGTGAAGATGCTGATATTTAAATATTGATATTAGGTCTATTTGTTTTTGTTAGTAAGCAAGGAAGCATGTATAAATATGCAAGTGATGTGCATATAAATGTTTTGTAAAAAAATGAAGTTGTGGTTGTAGGCACGCATTAAGAAAAAAGAGGATATGACAAAAATACAGTCCATTGGTATCATATGAATATCGTTATAGGCTATGGATATGCTACTAGTTTGGGAGCATAGTTGTTAATTGCATGTGAAAGTGTCACAATCATGGTGTGGCAAGGAGGCACCTTGTCGCCCTTGTGTGCGTGTAATTTGTTCATAATAGCAATCATCCTAGCATACGCATTCTGGGGTGACTACTTTGAGTTTTTATATGCTTGCTATTAAAGTAAAAGAAGTAGTTATATGTTTGGTTGACAGAATGAAGACTAGCAAAGCATGAAAAAACAATTTCAAATGGATGTTCACAATTTTGTAATATTATTGGTTATTGACATTTGTCTGAACCACTGCACCGTTTACAGGTTCACCGGTTCAACCCAACCCACTTTGTCAACTCTATATGTATCCAACTTACAAATTATTTTGCATACATATAGACATCATCTCATAATGGTACCAATTTTTTTTTTTTTTCTATTCATTGGAGGATTGAACATTCAATACTTAAATTAAATGACTCCTGAACAATATCATAGGCACAGTTGGAGTGGTGTTGAAATGTCCTATATTTGTGTTGGATTTAGAAAGGAGGTTATGTGAAGTTTCTTTTTGCTGCTACATCAAATTCAGGAATCTTTGTTTTTTTGTTACAACTTTGCCATGATGAATTTTTATGCTATGTGTATTAGCCAAATTAAATTTACATACTGGTGAATTTTTCCTTCTTTTTTTTTGAATTTATACTGGTGAATTTAATTCCAATGTTCTCATCATTTAATCATCTTACTAAAATTTATACAATTTTCAGTGCTAGAGATGAGAATGAACTTGTTTTGTGTGTCAAAGATTTGAACTCTCCAAGCTTCTATCCTTCTATGGTTTCTCTCTGGGTCACAGATTCATTTGAGAGAAAGGATACAGAAAGAGATCTTCTGACCAAACTGCTCATCAACCTTGTGAAATCTCAACATCACACCTTGAGTCAAGTCCAACTCATCAAAGGGTAAGATTGATTTAACCATAGTTAAGGAAAATTCATTTATTTGTGAAGGCAACTATCAATTATTGATTCCTTTGTATGTTGGCTAGGTTTGAATCTGTTCTCTGTACACTGGAGGATGTCGTTAATGATGCCCCTAGAGCAGCTGAGTTTCTTGGCCGAATTTTTGCTAAAATCATAATAGAGAAAGTAGCAACTTTTACTGAGATTGCACAATTAATACATGATGGTGGAGAAGAGCCAGGTGGTCTCTTAGAAATTGGACTTGCAGGTGATGTTCTTGGAAGCACGTTGGAGGTAATTCAAATTGAAAAGGGAGACGTGCTTCTGAATGAGATTCTTTCAGGAAGCTCTAATTTCCAATTGAAAACTTTCCAGCCACCTAATGCTAAAATATCAAGGAAGTTGGAAAAATTTATTTAGATAGTAGTTATGCTTATTTCGATGTCTTTTTGTGTAGAAGGGAAAATTGTTTTGACTAGTGTTTTTTTGGGTACTCAATTTGCAGAGAATGGTTTTTCTCTGTGAAATGGGTGAATAGAGTTTTTTTATATGGGATTCTTTATTTTTTATATTCTTTTTCCATCATCTTTACTTCAATTGTAAGACGTTCATTTAATCATAAGAAATTCTAGGTATAGTCATTTTTTTTATGACGACCTTTACAAACATTTTACATATTTCTTTCTATATATAAAAGGTTCAATGAGCCTCCACAATATTATTTTTATTTGTATTTCATTAATGTTTAGAAAATAAAAAGCTTTATAATCTTACTTGGTAATAGATTTGCTGGGATCGAAAGCAAAAAATTCATCCTGTTCTTATATTTATTGGCTAACTTTTTTATTTTTAAATCTCCCAAAACGATCCATAATGAGCAATCTTTTTTGCATATAGTAGTTTGCATATCACATCATCTTCTGAAAATAAATGAATTATAGATATGTATGTAAGATTTGTGTATTAAAATATTAGTCCAAAAAAATCATTAGTACATAATCGATTCTATGAAGGACAAGATGCACTATTTCTTATAGAATGTCCCTTTCATAATGAGGTAGTCATACCGAATGATCTACATATATATATTTTTCTATTTTTAAAATATGTTTGAATTTTATTTTATTTTTGTTTATATTTCTTTTATCTCTGTATTCTAAAGAAAAATCATTTTATATCTCCCCTTTGAAAAAATTTGGATCCATGAAATTATTTCTGAAATTTTGTCTCCACAAATATTTTGTAGTAGTGTAATTTTCACTCCCTTTCAATTTTAATTTGTGATTTTGTTTTTTTCTACATAATTTCAAACATAAGAAGATTAAAAGTCACAATAAAAAAAACAAAACATCAAAATCAGAAATTTAAAAAAGAAATTAGAAATTAATCATATCTTTTTATAATGTGACTTGTCAAGTTAACATAACCAGAATAAGGATATGGGATGGACTAGAAAATGATTTTTTTTAAGAAAAAGTCAACAAAAAGATTTTTACTGCTTAGAAGTAAAATCTAAACATATTTGTGTGAGAAAAATATGTTCCAAGACTTTTTGAAATTGAGAAACATACTATTAAAAAATTAACCTATAGATACATAAATAGATGAAAAGATCATAAGAATCAGTTTCTACAGCAAGAACTAAGAAACAAAGGAAACAAAGGAAAAACAGGTTTTGAAGATGTTGAAAAGGGAGAAGTACCTTTTGGTGATGTTTGTCATCAT
>Ga0214542_1012716_pt1 | contig 10637 bp, 14 predicted proteins | sample CNSS1metaG_FD_160096 | JGI IMG/M metagenome (GOLD analysis project Ga0214542, IMG submission 160096) | Root nodule microbial communities from cowpea collected in UCLA plant growth center, Los Angeles, California, USA - CNSS1 | ecosystem: Host-associated > Plants > Roots > Nodule | place: USA...
TTGGCACTGAGTTATAAATTCAACAAAATTGCCTTAATCATTTCCATGCTTCAAATGTGATGTTATCAAATGAAAACTCAAGCAATATCAACTTGTCAACAAACAGTGGAAACACTCAAGCTGTTTATGGATTCACACACTCACTAGGTTTTCTGGTTTATTTCCTTGGTATCTCACTTGTTGTTACAACTGATTGTCTTGACTAACTATCCATCACTAATATCCTAATCCTATTCAATTATGAACTCAACCAAAATTTTACTCTTTCTCCTCTGTGTTTAGTTCACTCAGTTGTTTTAGACTCAGGATACTTACTGAAATTAGATTTCTCTTTAACCAATTCCCTCAAGAAAGATTTTCAAAATGATTCCCAAAAAAAATTAGTTGTCTCTAAGTATTATGCACAAAATACTAAGCCAAAAAGTAAAGTTAAATGGTTAATTAACTAGATAATATACCATTCTAGCCAAAACAACTAAAGCAAAATAGTACTAATTACATAAATACTGCAAAATACTAAAATAAAAAGAACAATGAAACCGTATTTATAGAGTTCTGAAGGGTGGAATGGTGCAGTGAATCAATCTCCTCTAATCTCTCTATCAAAATCAATCTCCTCCTCAATGTCCACTCCATCTGTCTCAGCAGCAAAGTCATCTCTATCCGCTACTCTTGATGGTCCCTCACCTGTAGTAGGTCCACTTCCCCCGGGAAAATAGGGCTGTCCCCAGGCCACTGTACATAAGTTAAGAAATCTGGTGGAGTCATGCCTAGGTATAGTCTGTGGACATTGTGATAGAGGTACTCTTGAAGGTGGAGTTGTCCTCTATGAATGGAAGCATTTTGCTGGTGGGTGTGCTCCATCTACAACCTCAGATATCTCATCTGCTCAAGCAATTCATTGTTCATGTTCAGTTAAGGTTGTTGTGTGGGCCATGTTTGTTGTTCTTCCATTGTTGGTTGTTCTTCATCTTTGGTCCAACTGGGGCTCTTCTGAATGCTCCAAGTCCTCTGGGTGGGTACAAAAATGTTCAATGAATTTCTTGGTGATTAAAGGTTGTATCTTTTCAATTAACTCCACCTCCACCCTTTGATCTTGGCAAAGAGCTATGATTAAAGCCGGAAAACCCAAAGCACCTTTTTCCTTTTTAGTGTTTTTGTTGACCTCATATCTCACAAATTTGTGGATTTCTTCAGAAATGATAGTGGCCACATGAATAGTAAGATCCTCCCTCATTATGCAATAAAGGAGATGACATCTAGGCACATTCAAGTTTGACACGTGGCCGATGGGCACTATGTTTACAAGTAAGAATGTGGTCCAGACTTGAGCTAAAGTTTTCATATCCCCTCTTAGAATTCTGAGAGGATTTCCAGTGGGCCCGACTTGATAGGATCGGTTAGGAGTGCATATAAGGAGTGCCACTTCATTTTCATCATAAGGTTCCTGACACCTCCTTTTTCTTGTGAAATCACAGTGTTACCCTGGTTCTAGTGGTAGTGGATTACCAAGGAATTCACCGATGGCTGCTCAATCATAATTGACCCACCTCCCCCTAACTTTAGACCTATTTTCTCCAGGATTGTCCTCAGAATATGCATTAACATAAAACTCTCTGAATATCTCTGGATCAAATTTGGGAAGCGGGTCAGCCAACTTCATCTAGTTCCTCTTGATAAGGCCATTCAAGAATGGATCATATTCGTTCGGGAGTAGTACCACCTTTCTTTTTTTGATAAAGACCCAATGCTTTATATTCTCATATCGTTCTTGTCTTTGGGGGTCTCTAAACAATTTGCTATTTGGCCTTTCAGGAGAGCGACTTCTTGTGGATCTTCTCTTCTTCCCTCTAGGTTCAATGAGCGGAAGTCGAGATGTTTTTTTTGTTCAAGCCATTGACCTGCAAAGATGAAAATAAACCCACCAAAATTTTGCTAAGTTAGTTAATTACAATGCAATAGCAGTTTCCAGAATCCATTCACTAGCCAACCAAGAACAAATGAGAACAAATTCAGCATGACATTTCATCAAACAAATTGGGTGCACTTTCAAACTATAATAATTTTTGAATCAATTCATCCATAGGCGACCCACATTATTCAGTTCCAGCATTAATTCACACTAAAACACACAATGTAAACACAAAACACAACAAACATAGCATGGGTACTATCCTAGGGTTTGAAGTGTACAAAACCATTACTGTGATTGGTGAAATTGAAGAGAATGAGGAAGAAGAACTTACCTTGAAGAGAAATTAGCAAAGGGAAGACGAAATTTGTGAGCTAAAATGCAGAGAATTGAGTGAGTGAAATTTACACAAAACAGGGATCAAGTGACTTCTTTTCAACAAAAAACTTGAAAACATGTAACTAAAGCTCGTTTTACTTAAATTAGGGGAATCAAAATCAAATGAACACAAGTTAAAAGCATAAGTGCAAGACTTTTCTGTGAATCTTTACTAAATTTTGGCACTTATCAGGTGTGCATCAGCAGTAGTAGCTTTTGCTACTCTGAAGACTGCTATTACAGAGGCCCCTGTTCTCAGCTTGCCAAATTTTTCTCAACCATTTATTCTTGAAATCGACGCTTTGGGATTAGGTACTGGAGCTATTTTAAGCCAAAACCTCCATCCTATTGCATTCTTCTCCAAAAAGTTGAATCCCCGTATGCAAACTCAGTCTGCTTATGCTCGAGAGTTTTATGCGATTACGGAGGCGATTGCCAAGTTTCGACACTATTTATTGGGTCACAAATTCATTTTTCGAACTGATCAACACAGTCTAAAGAGTTTAACTGATCAGGCTATCCAAACTCCTGAACAAAAGAAATGGTTGCATAAGTTGTTAGAATATGATTTCTCTATTGAATACAAGCCGGGAAAAGACAATATTGTTGTTGACTCTCTTTCTCGCTCCTTCTTTGTGGCTTGGTCTCAGTCTGAGTTGGCTATTATTTTTACTCTTCGAGCTGCTTTAGTAGCTGACCCCAAGTTGAAAAGCATTGTTGACTTTTGTATCATCAATCGAGCCCCTCATCCTAACTATTTTGTTCATGATTACCTTCATTTTTGGAAAGGACAATTGTGTCCCAATCAACTTGGGAAGATCACAAAGTGTTGCAACAAACTTACCCTGACCTCAACCTTGAGGACAATGTTACTCTTAATGGGGGAGGAATTGTAAGCCATTCGGTAAAAGTAGGGGCAAATGAGGTAGATCAGAAGAATTATGATGAAGGGTACGTGACAGTTAATCCTTTGCATCAAGGAATTAGAAGAAGCTCAAGAGCCAAAATAAGTAACACTAGGCTGAGTGGATATGAATTGGCCTAGCAAGGGGTATTTAAGTTCTGTTAGGGACGTAAAAGAGGGGTGGGAAAATGATTGTGGAATTCTTCTCTCCAACACATTGACTTTTCTGTTAGAATCTTTTCTCTCTCCTTTTCTATCTTTTGGTTATCCATGTGTCGGTGTCATCATCATTTCAGCTTTCACTCATAATAATACAATGAGACTACGAGAATAATTTTACAGATTATCTTTCCTTTGGTATTATTTTCTGCACATCATTCATCGATATATGTTTTGGCTTTTCGTATATATATTACATATTTGTTCTGTTAAATTTTGCCTGTTCGATCCTCGTTGAATAAATCAGTGAAACGATCCCGTTTCGGTGAACCTTGACGAGGTGTTTGTGACCTATGATAAGACTTCTCTTTGCTCTTGTGATTCTTCTTTTCGATGTGTGGTAAGCGAAGCTCCTGTGCGACCTCAACTTCAAGAGCCTTTGTTCATTACATTTTACCAAGGTTATGAAATTAGTTGTATAAAGACCACTCATTTAGTTAATTGAAATTAGTTTTAGCTGAATGATAATCTGGACAATATGTCAAACTTAATAAAATTGTCATCACAAATCAATCAGATTAACAATTTTATTCTAGTTGTTAACTGAGCAGTTCAAATTGAATTCTCAAAAACAGATTGCACCAAATTATGCTAGACTTTGAATTATGCGGTCTTTAAAGAAAAATAGCAAGAACAAAAAGCAAGATTTATACTCGTTCACTTTTAAGAACTATATCCTGTATAATTTTTGCAACATGCGTAAAATGTTCCACCAATTTAAGATATTACAATGTTCTTAACAATGCAAATATTACAACCGCACTTCTTAATCCTTACAAGAGGTTTGTGAAAACATCCAAAACACTATTGCATATGACATGAAATCTATCATATTACCAAGAACTAAATAGACAGAGATAAAGGAACGTCTAAACTTGACGATAAGTATACCAGACCTATCAAGTGATCCTTTTACTGAGTTCAAGTTTTCCATATATTTGATCAAGATCTTCTCAATAATCGCTTCCAATAATGTGATACTTAAATAAACTCAAATAAGTTTACCAAAATGTTTTCCAAAATTCTATGTTTTCAAAGCTAAGTGTTGTTTTATAGACATACTCTTTGATTAGTTTAATCGATTAAAAGTAAGAAACAATTAGTTAATTTTACTTAATTAATAAAATTAACTGGTTTGTAATTATTTTAGTCAATTAAATTGTTCATTATTATACCACACCTAGCCGGCCTAGCCTAATTATAACCATAAAATCCGTCTACATAACCCCCAGGGACGCAAATAATCACCATGTAGGAACGACTGATAGTACCCGGCCTAAACCATCAAAGAAGTAACCGGACTAAGCCGCCAACTAAGCATAATTAAGCAAACTACTTAGCAAGAACTCAGCATATTCAGGGTACTACCAGCAAGGCCCTTGGGGCCCATGATAGTCGAATTAAGGAGCCTGGGCCCTGATCCAGGCCCACCTATGGCCCAAGCAGGAGCCCATCCCATGACGTGGCAAGACATAGTTAATAAATCTATAAATAAGCATGGACCCCAGCAATTAAAGGTACGCATTCATTACACCCTTAATTACGAGATTTGACTTTTTGAGAGCTTTTGGCTGACTTAAGCGTCAGAGTCTTCTCTGCAGGTAGCCCCTCCTGGGTCCAAATCGGTCCAGACCGAGATCCCAGCCAATCGATAGGAGGCCTTTTAGGGAGATTGCGGATGGAGGTAAGGTAACGCTTATGTCTGACATATCTTAATTGTTCTCTGTAGGAACAATTATGTATATCCCAAAAACTTAAGAACATTTTAACATGTTAAAAACTTGATTTTAACATACTAAACTGTTGACCAAAAATCAAACCTTGATAACCGAGCTATTTGAACAAATCAAGAGTAGAATTAATCAGTTAAAATATTCTTGTAGAACATTTTAACATATTTTATTATACTTTTAGTTTATTAAAATATACTTACATCTTATCAAAAATTTGAAAAACTTACATCCTAATACATGAACACAACCACTAATACATCTTTGCATGAATTTTCTTCAAACTTTATATTCTTTGCTTCAAGTCTGCATGTTGGATTCATCAAATCATCTTGACAATCTTTCCTAGGTTAACAAAAATGTCATAACATCAATAAAGGTCAACATCCATAATTACAAATGAAGAAATAATACAAATATTGTAAAGATCAATACAAGGATGAAAAGATATTAACACCCCAACAATTTTCTTAGTGAGCAACCTTCTAGGAATTCTATCCAAGAACTTGGTTATCCTTGATAATCACTAATGATCTTGGCCCCTTATGGTACCTGACCGGATCCCGAGTCCAATAGAAAGAGAAATTTGGCTTACCAACATCACAGAAATATTGATTCCCATGGTTATACTAATACTAAAAAAAATCACCCTTAAAGTTTTTAAAGGAGGAACTGTAAGAGATGAATAGACAAACTTTTGGCTGACCGACCAAGGATAACTAGCTAACCAAATCTCTAGGACGAGTATTATAGTAATGAAGAAAAACTTAAGAAGTAGGTTTTAAATGAAGATATATACAAATAACTAAGAAGGCTTGAACAAACTCCCAACTATTAGGATGTAAATGTGTAACGTCAATGTTTAAAATACGTAATACCCCCACAACCAGTTCATCGAAAGGAAAATGAACATGGAGATGGGTTATCAAAGTCGAGTACATGAAGAAAAAGTCAAAATAGTATCCCTTCAGTTTAATCATGTCCTTGGTCCCCATTTCGAAGGCAAAATCTCAATTTGGTACCCTTATTTCTGGAAGTCTCAATTTGGTCCCCTTTTTTGTTAAAATGTCTCAAATGTGCCATTTCTGTTAAGTTGGGCTAACTGTTGTTTGCGGTTGTTGAGGTGGAGTTTTGTTACTGAAACGTGTCAATAATACGTGGAATGCCATGCAAAAATGTTTTTATTTAAGCCAAAAAAAATCAGTGGTATTGAATCCCTAAAGCAGTTGTCTTCTTCCCCTATGTTATGTCATGAATCCGACCAATTGTGCTTCCTGTTCAAGTTCAAATGTTTGGGGAAAGCACAACCCTAGCGTTAATTTTTGTAGTGGTGGTTGGTGTAGAAGCATTACTGTAACACCCACTTGCTATTGTGGTGATAAGGTTGTGTTGTGAACTACAAAAATAGCCAAGAACAAAGGGAAAAGATTTTAGGGTTATCCAAACTTCAAGGTAATGTTCATTTGTAATTTGTGTAAGGTTTTTGTGTTTGTTGATCAAGACGTGAATGGTATATTTGGAACAGAGTGGAGGTGAAGAGTGTGGTGGGTGCAATTACTGAGTATGGGATCGGAGAAAGGGGTTCTGCAAGCACTGTTGTGATTGAAGATAAGTGTTGTGGGGATATGAAGAATGAAAAAAAGGTTGGTGGCAGACTAAGGATTGAAGAAAATGTTATTGGTAGTGGAACAAATGAAGCAAGGGCTAGTGACACTTTCAATTCCCAAGAAATGAGAAGGAGTTGCGTGATGGCTGAAGAAGTGGTTGCTGAAATGAAAAAAATTAATGATTTAAAAATATGTATTAATTCATTAGAAAAAAGGATAAAGGTGTTGATTGGACTGGTTAGTGTTTATGTTGTACTGAACATGATTAGTGTGTGTTTGTTGTTGAATTAGAATTAGTGTGTGACATGCCAGAGGTGTTATTATAGTTCGTAGGGGTAGGTTCTGTTGCACTAGACCTTTAATGCACTAGGTTCTGTTGTTTATGTAAGGTTTGGAAAATGAATGGTATCAGTATTTGTTTTAAAAAATTTTGCACCACACCTTTAATGCGCTGCTATTGAAACTTAAATTCCATTTGGAAAAGGTCAAATTAAATTGGTCCTCCAGCACATGACAATTGGACATCACAATTGGTAGCACAAAGTTCATATTGAAAATTTCTAAATAAACTGTTTCAGCAGTAAATGTTTAACATGTGTGAAGGAAGTGGTCCACTATTACATAATTGAAATGCACAAAAAAGTGGTCCACCAATACCCAATTACATATAATGACAAAATATAATGTGCCAACACTACCTAATTTGTCTTCCAAAAAGCTACATAAAGACCAAAGCTACATAAGTTTATAATAAGGAAAACAGATGTAGTCATGGTTTCCATATGTGTCCCTTCCTTGCATTCAGTTTTGACATCATCATTGCTCTTCCACACCTACGTGTTGCTTGCTGAGAATGTTGAGCAAAAGCCCTTGGTGTTGTAGTATGTTTCACACTTGATTACGTAGAAGGACCACGTGTTATGCCTTGGTGTGATGGTTCAGAAGGTTGTTGTGATGTTGTAGTAGAAGGTTGTGTAGATTGTGAATGTGGTTGTGATGTTGCATCAGAAGGTTGTGCATGTTCTGAATTTTGCTGGTTTGTTGGAATAAAAGGTTGTGGTGTGTTTGAAGGTGGCTGGGATGACTGAGTAGAAGCCTGTGGTGCTTTGGTTGGTTGTTGTGATGGTGCCAAGGCGCAATGTCTCATGTTATGCCCAAGTTCCCTACATATACGACATCTCTTGCGTAACTCTATTTTGCTCATTTGTGTATCATCTTTTCTTAGCTCCCATTCTTGTAATTTCCTCTTCTTTTTTGGTTTACCTAGAAATGCTCTTTTCGGAGGAGGCAAAATATCTGGATAGGGTGTAATATCCCACACCTTTTGGCCATTGATGGGGTGTATGATGGATGCATAAGTCTCTTGATACATGGACTTCTTGTACCAATTGGAGATGAAATCTTCTCCATTTATGTTTAGAAACCTAATGGCTGCCAAGGCATGACAACATGGTATCCCAATGATGTTCCACTTCCTGCAGGTGCATGATGCTTCATCTATATTCACCACAAACTTGTCCCCAACATGTGAGGCATGCCTGACTCCAAATATTTTATCTGCTGACCAACTGCAAGGTTTTGAAAGAATGTCATTTAAGTACTTATATACCACTTGTTTCTATAATGAAAAGGGAACTATACCACAAGGAAATTTACCTAGGAATCCAATGCCTTATCAACTTTGCTTCTAAGCAATATCTTGTCAGGATTTTGGGACATATGTTCCCTTTATATGATGTAACTTTATTTCTTTTTTGCCTATTTGTGCATCATATATAGCCTTATTTCCTCCAACATTGTGATTATTCGCCATCCCCTAGATTCCACTAGGACACTGTTAAATGCTTCAAATATGTTGTTAACCAATGTATCACATTGGGCAGTGGTTGTGAACCTAGAGCGTGACCAAAACTTGCTCCACAATAATTCCATTATTAGTATCCCAGGTGTTAACCACAACTATAGACAATTAAAGTGTTCAAAACAGACATTGGTGGAATTGTCAGCAAGTATTTGAAGGCATCTTCGTTCACTTCTTTTATGGTCCTCATTTCTTGCTCCCAGCCTTCTGGGTGTGTGCAACCAACTGCCCTCCACATCAATCTCTTCATTTACTTGGAATTTTCTTCCTGAAATTGGCACAGAGGTGCCTAATACAGAATATTTGATCAACTACAGGGAGTGGATCTTGTATAGCTGGTAACAGCCCTTGACGTTTGAATGAGAGAAATAAATGTTAGTAAGAAAATAATTTAAAAAATTGGAAATAACAGATTATTGAACATGTGATTCTACCTTTTGTTGGTCTGAAATCCAAGTACATCCTCTACATAATTGTGTCCCACCAATGTCCTCAATAAGGAGCTCCAAAAACCAGGTCCAAGAATCCTTGTTTTCGACCTCCACCACAACATAAGCAATAGGTAACATTTGATCGTTTCCATCTCTTCCAACAGTACTTAATAACTCTCCTCCATACTTCCCTTTTAGAAAACATCCATCTAGTCCAATAATGGGCCTGCACGACATGAAACTGTCTTTGCATGCTTTGAAACATACATAAAACCTTTGAAAGATAGGTTGACCTTCATTCTCATGTACCTTTAGTTTAACTGTTGATCCAGGATTAATTCTAAGAAGTCCATGTGCATAATCACACAGCCTCTTGTATTGTTCTAGAAATGACCCATCAACATTCTCTACGGCTATTGCCTTTGCCCTATAAGCCATACACCTAGAAATACCTATGTTATATTTCCTGCTAACCTTTTCTCGAATGTCCACAGCCTTGGTATTTGGATTAGCTCTAACTGTCTTCTCCAATCTCTTACTAAGCCATTTAGAATTAGTTAAACGAATATTAAATTCTTTATTGCATGTGTGTTGGTCAATAATTTTCCTCAATTGCCATGTGTTCACTACTTTCATATACCCACAGTATGCATACCACAAACATTTTCCATTTGCACCAACACATTTAACTTGTATTCTTCTTTTATCACTTTTAAAAATTTTGAGACATCTCCCATTTTCCAAAGCATACGTTCTAATGGCTTCCACAAATTCTACTTTCTCAGCGAAATATGTACCAACGTGCCACTTATATTCACTCATGGATCTGGGCATTGAAAATGTTCCAAATTTCCTATAACCCTCTTCACCTTTCTCTGCTTCATCAAAATCGCCTTCATCAATAGGCTAATCACTGTCTAATTCTTCTGAATGCCACTCATCATCTGACAACCCTTTATCTTCTATCACAGGGTGGTTCTCATTGTCCTCACTTGTTGTATCACCTACTATGTTAGTACTAGAAGGACCACCCAAGTCCTCTCCAATACTTCCCACCCCAACATCTACAGTACCCTAACATTTATCAGGTTCATGCTCTATATCTGAATCCATTTACACATCTACTAATCCTTCATCATGATAACCATGAACACTCTCATCATTGCTTCCATTCGATCCTATATCACTCCAACTCTCCAAATGAGCAACTTTATCACCATCCTGAGCTAATCCTTCACCTATACCCATATTGTCTAAACCAATTCTATCTTCCCCATTAAGTAATCCTACATATTAAGACTCACAGTGTTGACCCCCCTTTTGTGCAGTCTCAATAGGTTCACCTTTAACATGTTCATATATATATATATATATATATATATATATATATATATATATATATATATATATATATATGTGTGTGTATATATGTATACATATGTATTAAGGCTTTAGTAAAAGGAGCATTGTTTACAGATTAGAATGATTCTAGAACTACGAAAGCGGACACCCTTCTAAATAGACTTAGGTTGGATAGTTACTTTAGAGTGGAGGCTGAGGTAATAGTTTGAAGGCTAATTACATTTGCTGTGGAA
>Ga0214542_1012718_pt1 | contig 10636 bp, 6 predicted proteins | sample CNSS1metaG_FD_160096 | JGI IMG/M metagenome (GOLD analysis project Ga0214542, IMG submission 160096) | Root nodule microbial communities from cowpea collected in UCLA plant growth center, Los Angeles, California, USA - CNSS1 | ecosystem: Host-associated > Plants > Roots > Nodule | place: USA...
CACAATAATTGTTATATATATATATATATATATATATATATATATATATATATATATATGTGTGCGCGCGCGCCTTTTTCCTATTCAACTAACAAGATAAAAGAAATTATTTTTACTTTTTATGACACAAAATATTCATAATTAATAATTAATTTTTTAATTTTATTATTTATTTTATCATTTTTACATTAATTTTGAAAATATTGGTATTGAAAGACGATATTCTTATATTTTTTAACTATTCTATTAACATAATGAAAGTGCGACGTCTTCTTACGTATGATATATTTCTCTATTTTGAATTTAATTGGAAAATGTTTTAAAATATAAACTAAAACAAATAATTGAATATGAAAGACTAAAAATATATTAATTAAAATTAACATATAATAATAATATTAAGGATTGATTTATAAAAAAAATTAAAATTAGTATGTGTATTTCTATCATTTTGTATTTATAAACTACTTAACAAATAAGTGTAGCGTACACTTATAGTACAAAAAATTAGTTTAAAAATTTTCAATTACTAGATTTTCATCTTCTACAAATTTTGATAAACATAACATTTGTATTTGCTACAAATTTCAATATTGCTAGTATTTATTCAATCACATAAGAAATTGAATTTAAATTTAATTCACTCTTAACAAATCAGCACAGTAAGAATAAAAAAGTATTTCCAATTTATATATTATAATTTGGATTAATAAGATCTTCAATAATATAAATGAACTTTAAATTAAGTTGAAAAAAAGATAACCAACATACAAATAAAGACAGAAAAGTTATTTTAAAAAATATGTAAAAAACTACTATTGGTAAGAATACTGAACCCTAATTTTGCATTTCATCTAAAATAAATAAATACAAACAAACTCACCTAAAATCTTCTTAAACATAAATTAATTGCATGGTTCCATAGGTGAATCTGAATATTATCATTATTTAAGTCGTTTATATTTAGAGTTTCGTGAAAACAGTGAGTTTAAGTTATAATTTGATTTTCAGCATCAAGAGATTCAACGGATTCTCCAAATTCATCTCAAGTGGGTCAAATAATTAAAGAGGAAGTAACAGCCAGAATAACAGTGAGTTGTCCAGAGAAAGGTGAAGGTGCGAAGAAGCTTATATTTTTGCCAGATTCTATTGAGGAATTGCTACGAATTGGTGCCAAAAAGTTTGGTTGTTCTCCGACCAAAATATTGACAACAGAAGGAGCTCAAATTGATGACATAGATATTGTAAGAGATGGTGATCATCTTGTTCTTGCATAGGATTCAACATTCAAACATACAAAAATCTTAATTCCTATATAAGTATGTAGATTTTACACTTCTATCTTACCCTTCATGTCTATATTCTTGGTCAGTTGTAAATTGACACAATTTTCCCAATATAAGAAAAAAAAAATCTTAGTTTATTCTTCTTGAGAAAAAAAAAAAAACATACGAGTGATATACACAAATAGGTATGTATGTATGTATAACAATATTTTGTTGATAATTTTAATATAAACATGTCTCTATGGATCTTTATTATGTTTTTTTTTAAGTAAAAATTTAGGGAATATAGATGAACATTGTAATAGGTTGGAGATGAGTTTAACTCATTTTTATTCAAAAATTATAATATTCATCTTGAGGTGTCGTCCAATATGGAGAAATCATGAATAACTTATTGTGTTAATTTACATAATTTAAGGTTGATTCAGTAGTAAAGTTGGAAGGGAAAAATCCCAGAGAGTGTGGATTCAACTTCTCCCACTGATATTTATGAGATATAATGTAAATTTGGAGGGTTTAGAAAGAATCGTGGAAAAGTCTTCCACCAATAAATACTAAGAACTAACATCTTCGATTTAAAATAACAAACCTAATTTAAAAATTATTAATTTAATATATTTTAATTCAGACAAAATATAAAATATGGTGAAAGTGGCAACATTGTGTGGCTAATATTTTTTTTAATTCCCAGTCAAAATTAGGTTTCGAGATTCGAATTCTCAACTGTTTTTTTTTTTAATAAATTAGAATTAGGATATTTTAAATCTTTTATTTTTTAAAAAATAGATTTAAAAAATGGTTGAATTAGAGGTTAAAAAGGTATATTTTTTTAAAATTTCTTTAGTTAAAAAAATATAGTAAAAATAGATTTCTTATTACATTTTAAGTTATTTTAGGTAATTTGGAAATATATCAAAGTAAATGTAATTTATTTTTTTTTGAATTTGTTGAGTTTATTTTTTTTTAAATAGATTTAGTATTGTTCATTAAGTTATTTTAGATATTATTTGAAAAATATGAAAATAAATGTAATTAAATTTTTCATTGAATTTCTTGAGTTAAAAAAATAATGTGAAAGTAGACTTAGTATTGTAGTAAATTATTTTAGGTGTAATTTGGAAATATAAAAGTTAATTTAATTTTAAAGTTTATTTTTTAATTTGTGTATTATTAATTTTTTTATTAGATGTTTATAAATATTGAAATTATAGTTTTCTTTTAATTTTTGGTAATTTTTAAAAATCGTATATTAAAAGGTACAAAAAATAATTTGATTTGTATACTTAGTTTTTTTATATGGTAAGAATTTTTGTTGTAGTAATTTGTAATGGAGCAATGTTTTCTTAAAGCAAATAAATTCCAACATATACATTGATTAAAAATTTGTTAAATAATATTGTTTTGAAAATAAAGGCAGCGAACATTAACTATATTTATTAAACCTAAAATTATATAGGAAATAATTGTAATTAAATTTGTTTAAAAAGAAATATCAAAGTAGAAAAAAAGGTTATAAATATATTTAATAAAATAGAATTATGTGCAAGAAGTGAAAAAAAAATGCAAATTTGTAAAAAATAATTTAAAAATGAAGGAAATTACTAAAATAATTTAAAACCATTTCATTATTGTATTTTAAATAATTTTGTTATTTGTTTTTGGTTTATGTAAAATAAGTAACAATAAAAGATAATAACAAAAGATGTACCATTGAATTGAATCAGGATAAATTTATTGAACACAATTAAAAGTATAACATAAAGTAAGTAGTTCGATGTGGATCGTCTAAGTGCAGGATTGTTAGGACAATGATTTATTGTGTGTCCTTGAATTCTACAATAGAAACTCTTTCTTGATTGTCTTCCTTCCTTAATGTCCATCTTAGTCCTAATTCTACTTAATTTAGGATGACCCCTCTCACTCCTTTTTTTTTTGGCAAGATGAGGCCAAACCATTTTTATTTTTTGTATTAGAACACTCCACAAGTTTCAAACTAAGGAACCACAAGCTTAAATAAAACTGACTTCCTTCAACTGGATAGCGTGCCAAGGAAGATATTTAATCTCATCATTGTAAAAGCTACAAGATATTTCAAATACATGGCCTCACATGCACTCTATCATTATGACAAGACTTGTGAACTTTATTGAGTTGTGCCAAGGCTGATTTATTATTTAACTCCTGTAAAAGTTAATGGATACTTCAATTGGGATAACGTGCCAAGGAATATATTTAATTTCATCACTACAAAAGCTTACGCATATTTTAAATACATGGCCTCACATGCACCCTGTCATTATGACAAGACTTGTCAATGATATTGGGTTGTGCCAAGGTTGATTTATTATTTCACCCCTATAAAAGCTGATAGAGACTTCAATTGGGTTAACGTGTCAAGGAATATATATAATTTCACCATGTAAAAGCTTATGCATATTTTAAATACATTGTCTCATATGCACCCTTACATTACGACAAGACTTGTCAATGATATTGGGATAGTGTGTCAATAAAAATACATAATTTGACCACTTCAAAAACTGACAAATACGTGAACACATGGTCATACACAGTGTAATCATTAATGGTATCACATGCATGCTGAAACTATGACAAGATGTATTAGCTTCATTGGGATACCGTGCCAAATTTTTTACTAGCTTGAATTGTAAAAGGTAAGTAGTCTTACAATGCATGCCCTGATTCACATTACATATTAATGGGCTAAGATGCACTCTGCCACTATGAAAAGATGTATCACCTTTATTGGGATACCAGGTCCTATACACCTAATTTGAATCCATACCAAGACCCACAACTACTTCCCCTATAAATACAAAAACTCCAAAACCAAGTTAGTGTACTCTGGTATTGCATAAAAACACCACTATCAAAAGATCAACACATCCAATTGTCTGACATGGAACACTTTGGCATTAACACCCAAGAGAACTATTCAAATTCCTTTCTTGGAGCCTTGTTTTCCAATGGTCAAATGATGCAATGTGAAGATGGTGTCAAGTTCCATAGTGAAAGTCCAATTATGTCAATTTTATTTATAATTATGTCAATTATGGTATTGTGATGTCTTTCATTAAATAAATATATTTTATGTTCAATTATACTTTATAAATTTCAATTAAAAAACACATATATTACAAAAACAAAATTTCAAGTTAAAACAAAACTAATTAATTTCAACCAAATTTTTGGTCGATTATTTATTACAATATTTAAAAAAAAAATTCTAACTTTATATTTTGAAGTTAATAGTTACTATTTTATTTCACCATATAACAATAAATTTTACATTATTTATTTGTGTAAAAAAATAAACACTTGACCAATAAAATTCTTATAAAGAAATCAAAGTAAAAAAAATATAAAAAAAATATAAATTTTTACTTCCACATACTTTTTTAATTTTATATTCAATAAACACAAAAAAATAAATAGTACACCACCACCTCAAACATTATATATTAATTATTTTTACTTTTATTACCTCTATTATAATTCATAAAGTTTTTTCCAAAATCACTATTATAAAAAAAATTATTTAACAAATTCAAAAAAAAAAATTAAATTTACTTTTATATTTCCAAATTATACTAAAATAACTTAATACAAAATACTATATCTATTTTTAACTCAACAAATGCAAAAATAAAATAAAATAACATTTATTTTTTTATTTTTCCAAATAACACTTCAAATAACTAAAAACACACTACTAAATCTATTTTTTTTTTTTAAAATTAACCTCTAATTCAACCATTTTTTAAATCTATTTTTTTAAAATTAAAAAATTTTAAAAATCCTAATCAAAATAAAAACATAAATGGAGAAGTGAAGGTAGCTATACTTGATGGAATACAACAGGTCACATAAGAACCGAGAGATTGTGAATGTGGCACAAAGTAGGACAAATTACAAATAGAGTCACGAATTGAGTTCAGAAAAAATTTACCCATTGAAATTGCACATGAGATAACAAATCCTAATTAAAAAAAAAATCTACACATTATGATAATAATTAAACAAATTATTGTAAGTTACTATGTGTGAATATTCATCTTTTTTATGATGATCCATTACTTAAACTAATAAATTCAAATTTTTTTTATATTAGTTCAGCTTAGATGTCAAAATACATTATGATACCTAAAAAAAATCTAACCTTCTATGTTTCCCAAATACTAATATGAAATCATTTTTTGTCAAAATCTTTGCTACAAAATTGACATGCAACGCTCACTACATCTACAACCTTGGGTCAAAGATGCTTACAAAATCCTCAAAGTGCCCCGTGAACACATACATCACATACATACATACATATATATATATATATATATATATATATATATATATATATATATATATATATATATATATATATATAAGACATTGTCTATATTTTCACTTGAAAACAAGTGCTGAATCTATTTATTTTCAGAACTTTGTAGCCAATTAATGAAGGAAAAATGATCCTTGAACAAAACAAGCTAATTATATGTAGTTTCCTTGTAACAATATTGAGGACAAATAATCAAAGTTCAAAAATTTTTCTTTCCAATTTGCATTTCATATTTCTTCTGATTATGTTTCCATACATCGTATGTCTTCAACTTTTGTTGACTTCACAATTATCTAGAGGATTCCATTCATGATTATAGTCATACTAAGCCCGTTTCAACATGCCAATGGAGAGAGACTCATCATTTTTCTTCAAGCTGCTGAACCTGTCCAACACCATTCCATGTTTAGACACTATAACTCATCATTCAAAGATAAACATAAAACAAACACTATATCTGCATATATTTATTCAAACCCTTAAAGGGTAAAGGGTTATGTAGTCAGTCAGAACTCTCTTGTGAAATGAAAACTATAAATATAGACTGTTTATCAGATTTGAATAGTCAGATGAAAAGAAATGTGGATGATATTTTTACAGAGTCATTTGATTACAAGCTAAGTTTTAGTTTTGGTGATATAAGTATGGTTGTATACATCAGACAAATTTATAGTAACATTTAAGATGAAGTTTCACTTGATAGGTCCCATAAAACTCAACACAGATGAATTTGAACAAACCAAACTTGTATATTTTAAACTCAATTTTCATCATTTGCGAAGAAAAAAGGTCAGGTTTTCTGCCTCTTATCAGCATGTTATCATGAATACCTTATGCATACATATCTGTCTATTGCTTGTCTTCATTGAAGCTTCTGTTTTTCCTTTGGCTTACAGTTCTATGCTTTAATTCTCCTCTGTAAGTTGTTATCTCATCCAATATCTCTGCGTTGTTGTCATCCTCACTTGGATCTTTGATCTGATCAAACAGTTTTGAAGATTGTTAAAAGGTTTGGATTTGAAATTATTGTGTACAAACATATAACTACATTGTTGAGCACAAGACATACCTCATTTGGAACTCCAAGAATTTCCTCATACTCAGCAGCATCTAGTTCTTGAAGATCAGCAGGCTTGAATATGCGGGGAAGCAAGTACTCTCTTATGGGTATGAGAAGGAAGAAAGGTAATGGGAAAAGTATTCCTCCTATAGGTATCAATTGCACTCCATAACATACTAAAAAGTACACACACTGCAAGACTGTGAACAAGGCTATGGTCTTGAATGGCACTGATTCCACAAACGAGGCATGAGGACTTTCCAAAATTCTGCCAAAAAGTACTCACATTAGAGCAATCACAAAATTTAAAATGTTATTAGCTTCTTGTACTATATGAAAATAACAATGATTGGACACCAAGGGAAAAATGAAAGACCTACTACACTATGTACCCTTGTGAAAATGCTAACTACATTTTGTACACTAAGGCCAGATTATCAATTCTGCTACAAACGAGTATTTCCACCACAAGGAAATGATGGGTACATCAGCCTAACCCAAGCAAGGAATTAACACCACTTCTAATCCAAAACATTAAGACAATGGATTTATAGGTCTTCTAACTTTCCTAACTTGCTCAACTTTCTCCTTTTTATCCCGTGTGGAATTTAGACTCACACTTTAAATCCAACAATCTCTCCTTCAAGGGTAAGCCCCTTTCACATTGGTACACACTCCATCGAAATCATTCCTAACCACGAGTACCTTTTTTTGTATCGTTTCATACCACCATTCAACTTAATGGGACACGCTTACATGGAATCCTTGCTAGGAAGATTTTTTATATAGGGACCATTTTTATCCAATGTGAAACTTAGATTCACACTTGAAACCCAACAATAAAGAAAGCTTTGAATACCATGAAGCAATATATCTATTTCAAAACCATTATTTATAGACTAAAACTTGAGTTGAGTGGTCTAGTTACCCTTAGAAATCTAAGGTTTTTGGTACTGGACCAGTAGTTGAATGAGTTTGAGAACACCAAGAGAGATAGAGAGGGAGAGAGTGCCTTAACAACAGTACCAAAATCCTTAAATTTCCCCGGATAACATAGAATTTCTCTTGAAACTTGTAGGGATACTTACTTGCTGCGCCGGCTTGGTGCAATGAAGAGAAGCAATATTCTTTCCCAGAATTGATTTCCTGGCAGACTATCAATAGCCATGTACGCAAAATATCCCCACAGAACTGAAGTGGGTATCATTTTGATGATAGAAACGGCAAAAATTGATAGGCCAACCAGGAGAGACTGCAAGAAGTTACTCATTCTTTGTTCATTAACACGTTCTGGTATGTAGGCATCAATGTGTTTCTCAGGATCAAATGCAGGCGTTTCTCCATTACTATCAGAAGATTGCATTACAGCCTCCTTCAAATCGTTCAAGTCTTTAGTCTGGACCAAATTCAAAATGTCTATCAAACTGCTGTTGGATTTGAACAAATAGGCACATATAAGTAGTATCAAGTCAGCAATACTTAACACTTGGTTCAGAATCCATTTCTACAAACACAGCTTCCATCGCTCCATATAATTCAGTGCCGGTTCCTTGTTGCCTAATGCAATCCTGGGCACTTTTTACCACCTTCTTTCGGATCATCTACAAATTGATACAGTAATTATATAAGAATATATTATAGTTAGTGTTTTAGGCTTAAGGGTCTTGATGTAAAACTAAGATGATACTTACCTGCCTCCTGAGAACTGCCAAACTCTTTGTATGCATGGGGGACTGAGGAAGGACTCCATTTGATGGAGGAAGGCCAAGTAAACCACAAATCAGAGTCTACACATGAAAATGATATAGATATGTCAGAGAACTGATTAGTGGAGTTAACAAAGTGATGTTTGAGGTTGCAAGGTTTTGCAGAAAATGGTATACCATTATACCAAGAAGGAACATATCATAGTGATAAGCACTTGGTTTTTGAAGATTATATTCCTTCTGTTGAGACATCTTAGAAGCTACACTGTGATCAAAGAAGTATAAACCTGCTACCATAATAGCTGGAATAATTGCTGCAAAGATGTAAAGCACCGGTACCTTTCCCATATCCTGCACTTTGCCATCATCAACCATATTATATGTTTTCTAGAACATGTTTGACATAAAATTACTAATTATAGTATACAATGTTGACCATTTCAAAAACGTAAGGACTAAAACTAATTCTAGCATGAAAGAAGGACATGTTCTGTTTCACTAGAAGATAAGAAAAAGCACATAATATGGGTAATAATACCATTATCACTGTCCAGTGATAGAGAGAAGCAGGTTCCCAAGGAAGTGGACAAACCAGCCTTCTAGGAACAGAAGATGGAACTTTGTTGGGTACAGTATAGGATAGTCCAGTCCAAAGCAGAACCATCAATGGAATCCCATAATCTGCAACAATAGCTCTCATCCACCCTGCATTGAATGCCACAAAGAAGATAAAAAAAAGTGAAAAAAAAAATATAAATCATTGGCATGTTTGGAAGAGTTTCTCCACAAACACTTCTAGAAAAGAAAACAAGAGAAGCACTTCAAACACTAAATTTACTTTAAGATAGGTTACTTCACAGAAATAACCTTTTTCACTTTCTTTTCTTCTATAGAAATTCTTATGGCAAAGTTCTTCCAAATGTCCCCAAGTCTTACATGAAAAGTTTAAAACTTTGAACATGGCCTCATATGAATGAATCCTGGGTTGAACACGTAGGGTTATGCATTTATATATAGGAAAGTACAAAGGGATGAGTTTATCCCTGTTACATCTAAAACTAACACATAATAATGTAACTAACAATATCTAATGATATCACAACGATATCTGACAGTATATATGCAGATATTTGGAGCCACTTGCCTGTTCCATATCTCCATGTTCTTGCTCTTCTGCTGACCATGGCAGTGAGAAGTATTCCAAAAGAGAAAATGACTGCAAGTAGTCCGTTTATATACAGCCATTGGAATTGATGATCCTCTGCAGAAGCATGTTCAGATATGGGTGTCTCGAACTCACCCTTGACTCCCTGAGGATCACATGATTTTTTGGTTAGATCTTGAAGTGCAGAATTAACATTCTATTTTGCTTCCAAGGGTCAGCAATGTACCCTTATAGCCTCTTGGAAGAAAAGGACAGTGATTAACATGCCAAATAACTCCTCTGCGAGTCTTGTGAACTTCGTGATAACTGTGCAGGCATTGAAAGTTGCAAGCAAAATCAGCATGATAGCTGTCCACACACAAACCCTGAAACACAAGTGAACATAATGTAGTTCAAAAACTAAGAACATGGTAAAACCAAAATGTCTAACATATAACTACGAAGCACCGATTATTTGATTTGTTTCACATAAATAAGGATAACTTTTAATACTTTACTGATATGTATGTATATGCACAATATACCAACATATGAATCATAAAGTATGTATAACAATATGATACTATTACTTGTGATACACAAATGATTCACAGTTTTTCTTTTATTCATAGTGATGTCTAGTAAGATATATTGATATGAATTTATGTACATATGTATATCTTATACATGTATTTAGAATATACAATCATATGGTGGTATCATATTTGTGCATGATATTCAAGCATCATAGATAGATACATACCATCCAGCCCAAGGCAGAAACATCTCAACACCAAGATCTGGACTTTTTATGCAGAACTGATACAGAATAGTGTACATTATAACAGTTGGTTCAGCAACTCCCAAAATCAACATAGGCTGACCACCAAATATTGACTGGATAATTCCACAAATAGCAGTTGATGCCAGTGTTTCAACTGTACTTAAGCTTCCACCTATAAAAACATGATATGGATGCTTGGTTATGGAACAAAAAGCATAGCATTGACCACTGAAAGTAACTACATATTGTTGAAGAAATGTTTTACCTGTATCCCTGTTAAGTTGCTCTCCAAAAGC
>Ga0214542_1012720_pt1 | contig 10636 bp, 7 predicted proteins | sample CNSS1metaG_FD_160096 | JGI IMG/M metagenome (GOLD analysis project Ga0214542, IMG submission 160096) | Root nodule microbial communities from cowpea collected in UCLA plant growth center, Los Angeles, California, USA - CNSS1 | ecosystem: Host-associated > Plants > Roots > Nodule | place: USA...
TAGCCTACATTAAATTTTACTCTATTTATGTGATTGATTGTAAGTGAGTTTCATACTATAACCTTTTTCATAGATCAGAAATTATGAAGGTGTGCCAAAACTTTGTCGCTGGTCAATAGTTAATTGTACATAGATGATCATATAATAAGTTAAACTGATAGTTACATGGATATCACAGTGATAAAAGAAGTTTAATATCATAGATGTAGTAGATCATTCCAACAGTGCCATGAAAATTAAAATTAACAACTGAACAATGGAGGAGATGCTTCGTCAGAACTCCCTTTCACTCCAAAAGCCGCTGTCGTTGCCGGTGACAATAGAACCTACAACTGCGACCACAAAAGGGGGTGAAATGAGGACTCATACCAGTTAGCGGAGGGGAGAAACGAAAGAAAGATCAAATTTTTGACCAAAAAACCATTCGCCGTCTACACTGCACACCTTGCCGGTGGGAAGAAAAATGGCGACTGTGCGGAGAGAATACGATTTTCGACTGAGTGCGCGGGAGAAGGAGAAAAGACAAACGATTGAACTCCTCCACAGCAAACGCCCTCCCTATCCGCAAACCCTAACCCTTTCAAGGTTTAGCCGCCACACAGATTCTGTTATCTTCCTTCGCCAGAATAACCACTCCAGAAACCGCTGCCCTAGCCGGTGAAAATAGAACCTACAACTGCGACCACAAAAGGGGGTGAAGTCAGAACTCATACCAGTGAGCGCGGGGGAGAAAGGAAAGAATGTTAAAATTTTTGACCAATAAACCCTTCGCCATCTACAATGCGCACCCTGCCGGTGAGAAGAGAGATTTCGTGCGGCGATTGTGCGGAGACAAGAGAGTATGGGTAAGACTGAGTGTGCGGGAGAAGGAGAAAATAGAAACGCTTAAACTCCTCCGCTACAAGCCACTTCTGTAAAATGCTTCAAAAAAATTATTTTTAATTTCAAAAATAAATTCCACCTGTGCATGCCACGTCAGGGAGTCAAGTGTGAAGTCAAAATAAGGGGTCAGTATATCATTTTCTTTTTTAAAACTCACGTGACGAGACAAAATTTAAGTAGTAAGTTATTTTATATTTTTTATTTAGACTTCATAATGACAAATAGTAATAGTTATTAATATAAATAAATAAATAAAAAGTTAATCATTTTATTATACAAGTTATAATTATTTATTTTTTAAAAAAAATTTGTGATGCTAACATGATCCTTATAATAAAATTGACTTTTCTGTAATGCTCAAACTTTACATTTTCAATGCATGCTATCAAAGTTTATATTTTCTGTAACCACATCTTACTCCGTAATTGTTGTCTTTGTTGTTGCTGTCATTAGGTACTCAGGTTGAAATATTGCATAGATGACTTAGTTGCAAGCATTAATTTTATTGCATGCGAAGGAATTAAAAATTCTTCTTCAAATTCCATCTAACCTCTCAATGAAATAATTATAGTGATTGTTAAGGGATTCTACAATTCTTAAAAAGGCATCTCCATGTATGCAACCTTCTATTGAACTTCATTTTTATGTAAACAAATCTTAAAAGAAAAAGTTATTAAACAATCAATCTTCATCTTAAAATAACATTAATATATTAGATTTTAAAATATTAATTTGTATTTAATATAGCCATAATTAATACTCGATGTGTACACGAGGGTTTCATATATCAATTGATCTCTTATGACATTTTAGGGACGGATTATCGACACTTTTTCAGAAAAAGTAGGGACGGATTTATCGATATTTTTTTTCAGAAAAAGTAACGTAATTTTCATTCATTTTTATGAGTTGAATGATCAATTTTAATTTTTCAAAACAAAAAATATACGAAAGAATTCAGTTAAAAATTGATCAAAATTAACTACGTTATGTGACTTTTTTACTCTTTAAATAGATATTTTTGGCATTGTTATAGAAAAGGAACTATAATGTAAAGTTTAGTCTTCAATGGGATTATTGTCCTAATAATTTTTTTTTTTTGTCTTTTTATATATATTACATGTATGGGTTGAGACAATCCAATTGTCCCTGTTCAATATTTTTTTTTTGTGCTCATTAAAAAAAAAAACGTTATGTGACTTTTTCTAGAAAAAATTACTGAATCTGTTCCATTTTTTTAATTTGAAAATTTTATCGAATTTATTGTTTTTTTCTTTCCTTAATTGACACTTGCACTTATTTTTTTCTTTCTTTTAGCTACCAACGTCAATGGCGGATATAGACAGTGAGAGAGGTGTGAGAAGGGACAAGATGGAGACAGGACAATGACGAAGGCCTCCTCCCTTATTTTTTCATATATATTTTTTATGATTTTCCAATTTGTATATACCTTCACATTTGTTTTATAATTTATTTCATTTTCACTTCGTGTGTTGATATATTTATTATTTTTATTTTTATTTTGATATGATCATGTTTACCAAATTTTGATGTTGATATGTTTTTCTTAATTTGTTTCGATCATTCTTCATCTTTATATGTGTAAAAGAGATGCGTTATATAAATGTACAAGCAATTGGAAAATTTTCAAGCAACTTGAATGACCAGGTCACTTTCTCCAACAAAGTTACTTATATAAATTCCATTAGATATGGTCTAAATAACTTAATTTTAAATATTCTTTAACTAGGACCGTATCTATTTGTACCTTATAACACTTATACTTTTTAATATTATATTTTGATCTTTAAATTATTATTATTATTATTATTATTATTATTGTTGTTGTTGATTTTAGAACTTAAAAAAAATATCTCTAATAAAATCAACACTGCTATATTCCAAAAGAAAAGAAAAATATTAAGAACCATCTGATACAACACAAAACATGTGTTAATTGTTATGATGGAGAATATGCAGATTCACCAACAATTGCAAACGCTCTCCTCAACTCTTCTATTTGGGCTTGGCCCAATTTCCCTTTTGAAATGAACTTGTCTCTTTAAGGCCCATTTACTTGGGTTTCCATTGCCTATTTTAGTTAACTATCAGTGCGTGTAAAATATATTTTAACGAGTAACACAGCTCACTTTGATTTAGAAGATTTTGTATAACAGAATTAATAGATTAATAGTTTTTTTAATAAAAAATGTTAATATAGATATTAATTTTGTTGTAAATTTTTAAATTTTGTTATACTATGTATGATTAATAATATTTATAATTTGTTACCCATTAAATGTTAATATAGATAGTCATAAATTTATTACCCATTAAATATCCAAATAAAAGTATTGTTATATTTTTCCGTAAGATTTATATTTTAACTCAAAAATACTATTTTAAATGTTAAACCAAACACAAAAAATACGCTTTCCAACTTTAGATTCCTTAAAAACTAAAAATAAAATTCCTTTCAAAAAAACGTCTTATAAGATAACTTGATCGCTAAATAATTCTAGATATCACTGTAAGAAAGTTATCATAAATAATTCTAAACTGGTCCCAAATTCATGATGTAGGGTGTTTATATATCCATATTCATATACATTATTAAGACTTTATTTAAGTATAACTTCAATAAATCGATAAAAAAATATAAAATAAAGATTACTATAACATTTCACTTAAAGATATATTTAGTAATTTTTCATAAGAGACGATTGTTTCTGAGAAATAGAGAAATTATAATGAAGGAAAAAGATTTAGAAGAATTAGAGCTAGCTTTTCATATATTTAACAAATGACTAATAAGAGTGTTAAATATTCAAAAAATAAAAGAAAATTTTATCATTTATAATAATTTTATTCTATTTAAGTAGTGTCACTCCTTGTGAAAAATACATATTACTTTTTCGGAAAAAAAAAATTATAAGATTTCATTAAAGAGAAATGATGAGTTTCCACATAAAACTCTAAATCAAAGTTTTTCTTTTATATATATATATATATATATATATATATATATATATATATATATATATATATATATATATTTTAAATAACCAAAAGTCCTCAAAATATCTTCTCATGGGAGACATTTTAAATATAAAACTAAATAAATACTTATAGACGATCCGGTGACACTTGATACCATATACTTCCATCTTAAAATTTAAATTTCAAAAGCAACTTCCACTTTTGTATTTATTTTTAACTATTCTTTTGGTTTATGTTTTTTTTCTAAAATTTTTAAAATTGAAGTTATTAATAATGATAATGTGCTTGATTAATGTACTGAATATAATTATATTGTAAATTTTAATAAAAAAAATCAGTGATTCATTTTGATAAATTTAACAAAAATAATAAAATTGTTTCGATATTTTTGAAAATTAACACCAAATTAAAACTTAAAGAAATTGAATAATTACAATTTGATATTTTTTTTAAAAAAAATACCAAACAATAATTAAACTTTTTTTAAAATAAGATATCTAATACTTCCTTCTATCGTTTTCAAACAGCATATCAAACAAGACACCCATTTAGCCATCATTTTCAGTCCTTTTCTTTTTGTTTGGCCCTGCACTGATTCAGCCATTACATCAAACACATTTTTTCTCATACAAAACACTTACCTTTTCTTTGAGGTTAATGTGTGGACCCCCATAAAATATACCCTTACTTTATTTACATTATGTTAGTGACACACTTCTTAATTATATCCAGATATGTACACAGAACAAAGTACCCCATTAAGGAACTTAAGAATCTTTTTCACGCATTTATGCTAACTCACAGTATATGAAGATAAGATCACTTACATTTTTCTTTGGTAACTTAACCTTACAATCATCATTTAACAGTCACAAAAGCCTTAGGTGACTGATAAGTTATAAAAGCTTGCCCCACTTTGGACAGCATATAGCTCTTCATGTACAAAATGTTCAACATATATTCATGCATGCAAGTTGTTTGTATATAAACCACAGTGGAAATTCACATTTAAATACAAATGAATATGCTGATCACCTCCTTCTCCATCTGCAGCTATTAGCTCAGACTTTAAATCTCAGCTCTCACCAAAATGCATCTGTTTATTTAACTTTGCTTCATGCTTCGTTGTCAAAGAAAATGACAACAAAAGAAAGGGACAGTTAACACTGTTATAAACTATCATAAACATCATTACTTTGGCTATCTAAAGAGAGAATAATAATCAACAGAATTGCACTTATCTTATGCATGCCGAGGGAAAATGCTAGCTACAGCTTCCTGCATCAATGACTTAGCCTAATTGTGGCACTTACATGAGAAGAAGAGAGTCCAATATAGCCAAGGGCAACTTGCCGGCAAGAACATGAGTGAAGATGCTGATAAACTTGGCTAATGCCGGCAAGTCATCCTTGGCTGCACTACACTCTCTGCTCCTTCATGCAAGTCCCTCTTAGGAGAATGTGCCTCTCATTTTCTGCTTCCAAATCATGCAACTCACTCACTAGGGTTGTATATCTATTTTATAAGGTTCTGTGATACCATTTATACACCTGAGTTCTAAAAGTAGCAAGTGGTGACCTTATCTGTCAACCAAGAGCCATACTGCCATATTGCCAAATTCATCCAAAAACTTGCTTGATTGGGTATAGCAGAAAGGGGACCAAGTCAAGAAATTTTGGGCCCACTTTTGGTCCTGTTGTGTCATCCATACCTAGATGTTATGGAAGATACAAAGATAGGAATCTTTCATTGGTCTTTGTGTGGATAAAGATGATGATTTATACTATATCTCCATTTCTGTCATGAAGCTTGTTCCTTGCTAGGTGCCTATATGGGAAAAAGTAATAGATCATACCATTTGATACTGACCCATGACTAGTTGGAATCCCTAAAATAAAGGGGTGAGAGGGTTAACAGTGGAGCGCATTCAATTTTCTGGTGGCCACTGTTGGACATAATATGCAACAACAGTGTTTTGTTCTATGACAAAGCTTTCTGTATTACGTGAATTAATCTTATCATTGTTAAAGTTTACGACAAGACATTTCCTTTTGATTTCATTTTCAGATCATTGCTTGAGCTTTTTATTTTCTTTATTAACCAAAAAGACTTGTTTGCAACAAATGAATTACACTTTAGATAACCTTTTTGGAGAACATTATTCTAATGTTATTTGCTTGTGCCTGATACTGAACCTTTTTCTAGTATTCGTGAATAATTGAGAGACATATATCCTCATTGGGATAACGGTTAGAGATTTGTTTCATGATTGAGAAATTTGCAACATGGCAAGTACAGAATACGAAGTATCCATGCAAGAAAAAGTCAGAAAAAATGTCTATGGTGCGATTAATATGTAAAAAAGCATCGTGTAAGTAAAAATATAAAGCCTTTGAAGGATATGAATTAATGTGTGCCAACTGTAATGAGTTATATCTATTACAAATTTTCTGAAAGAACCAAGATAGCGTGTAATTGTCAGAGCCAGCATATGCTAGTAAACTTCCATTACTAAAAACAAAATATTCTGTAACGCATCTCAACAAATTAAATGACAGCAAAGTTCTTCTTTAAGGTCATTCTAATCAAACTCCACATGGACGTGTCTTGAACATGTTCCCTAGCTAGTTTATCAATGTGTCATGAATGCATTTTCTCTTAATTTCATAACATCAAACATGTCCAACAATGTGTTTGACTGATGTCCATTCCCTATTCCCTGCTCTTTATATATATGCTTAGAAGTTAGAATTTGATCTCCAAAACAAAACATTGACCTCGTAAAGTTCTTAAACATTGTTGTTAGGAGTTAGGAGAAAGCCATCATTTGACCTACACAATAGTCCACAAAGTTTTCATGTTCTGTACACAAATTTCTTGAAAAGAAAAAGACAAGATATGATTAAATAAACAAAAGATTATAGGCCACATGTTTCCCCTCTTGTCTGTGTTGTTTCAGTGTCTGGTAGACAGATTTAAACCATTTGAAGGCGTAATTATTGGTTTAAGCTCTAGCGGGACCTTTATGATACATGCTTCTCCTAATAAGTTAATCTTTCAGTACTTTGATAAACCTTTAGTCGTTAACTTGTCATCACCACTGCTACATGCCTCAGCAAAGAATCATTAATTTAGTTTGTAAGTTTCTCCACTACAGGCCCAGCAACTGGGGACCTAAAATGTCTCCATCTATTTACAACTCTCAAATTGTGCAAGTTGAATTGATGAGGCAAAAGGTACAAGTTTTTTACATAATCCATTAAACATATGAGCCAAAGGGTTTTCTGATCTTTATGATAGGCCTCCATCAATGAAAGTATATGTAAGGGGGACCCATTAGGTTGGTTTTGTGATCCCTTTTGTTGAGGGCAACCATGATGGGGAGGTAAGTTGTGTCTCCTTGTTTCTTGATGCATATCTACTTTATGGCCCAATTGCTTTCACGCTTTTCATAGTGCTTCAAAAAGTCTGAGGTTGCATGCATTATCACCATAAAACTTGACCATATATACTATCGTTTTCATCGGTTTATCTCAATAATACTACTTTCCAATCATCATTCATTCCCCTCACTGCACTACATTTGGTTGCCCCTTATTATTTATAGTTTGAATCTGCATCACAACACTTTCGAATGCTTGAAAAATTCTCATATCAGTAGTCATACTTCACATGACCTGCTTTCGGTGGTTTTTGTTTGGTCTAAGAATATGTTTGTTTCTTAGGCAATATGACGAACATTTTGCTGGTTGCATAGGTCACACTCTCCATTGCCATATAGCGGAAAAATGAGAACCCCAACCCAAATGTTAAAACTTTTTTTTTTTCCTTTTTGCTAATTAAAATGTACACTAGGTCTTCAAATTTTAATATTTTTATCTACTTTGTTTTATGAAAAACTCTAGCATACACTTATATATTTATCTGCATTTTTTGTCACTTATAGTAAGATGTTGTTATATTTCTTGAATTCAAATTATAAATGTAGAGAAATTGAGATGAGGCAATATTTATATCACTTTTTCATCACTTATAATTTGTAGGTTTAATTATTCGGATGGTCTTCACTTTAGTAGAGATTTGTCAACTTGGTTCCTACTTTTAAAAAAGTTTCAATTGTGTCCTAATTTTTTAAAAAGTGTCTCAATTAAGTTATTTTTAGAAAAAAAAAATATACTAACAGTATTAAAGACATGCCACATGTCAATCTGTGATTTTTTTTTTTTGCAAAAGCTTTTGTTGTCATGTGTTAGGTGTGACACGTGACACTCTTTAATTCAATTTTGTTCCAATTTTTTTTAATAATTAAAATATTTTTTTAATCCATATTTTTTGTATGATTAAAATTAATTAAGCACAAATACTTTTACAAAACTAAGTACTAATGTTTATATTAAAATTTAGTGACAAAATAAATGATTAACAAAACATGGGTTAATAATATACCTAATGTAATATGTTAAAAAGTTATTTTTATTAAAAAAAATATTAATATAGCATTTATACAAACTAGCGTAACAGAGGCGTTATCGCGCCTGTGTGTATGATTTTTTAAATATGCGTGATATTATATTAGTAAGTAATAATATTATAATGTTATTAAGTTAATATATATATATATATATATATATATATATATAAAATTAAAATTATATTTATTAAAAATAAAGTGAAATATATCAGAACAGATAAAAGAATAATCATTGATAAATAAAGAAGAAGAGAAGAAGCAGAGACATCTGATTTTATAAAAAATTTATAAAAGTAACGGTCAATTTTTAAAAATTTAATAAATTATTATATTTAAAGGGTAAAATCGGTATTTTGAAAAGTGGATACAAAAAGGGGAATCCCCTTTATATATTGTTATAGATAATAAATTTAGTCTCAAATCAAATTGGAGAGAGTCAATATTGTTCTATTTAAAAAAAAAAGTAATAATTAGTAAAACATGAGTTAATAATATAAAATAATGTAATATGTTAAAAAGTCATTTTTAATAAAAAATATTAGCATAAAATATATACAAATAATAAATTTAGTCTCAAATTGGAGGAAGATAATATTATTCTCTTTTGAAAAAAAGAAAAAAGAAGAAATGGGACAAAATTGAATCAAAGAGACACATCTAGGAATTTAAATCAAGACAATAACACTTGGTAGTGACACTTACACATGACATTGTCATTGTCACGCGTCATACCTGGACTTGACATGTGACAACAAATATTTTTGTAAAAAAATTAAAAAATCACAAATTGACACATGGTATGTCATTAATATCATTAGGAATTTTTTTACTGAAAAAGACCTAATTAAGACACTTTCACTCAAAAATTAAGATGCAATTAAAACTTCTTTTAAAAGTGACAACCAAATTAAAACACTTCACTAAAGTAGAAACTATCCCAATAAGTGAAAATATACAAACGGAAAAGGAAAGAAAAAAAAAAAAAAAAAGAAAATTAATTTTCTACCTAAATATAAAGGGAACTGTTAAAAGTTTATCTCTTTTTTTCGTATTGGTGACAATATTTCGTTAATAATTAGGTCAAACATTATAGTTAATATTTTATTAATGTTTACGTTGTGATGATAATATTAGTGTTTTATTAATATTTATATATATTTTTAAATATAATATTAAAAATAAATAATAAGTATATATATATATATATATATATATATATATATATATATATATATATTTTTTTTATTTTTTTTTTTTTTTTTTTTTTCTATATAATTTTTTATTTTTTTTTATTTTTTTCTCTTTTCATCTAATATAACCTAACAAAAACACTAGTCTTTGAAACATTCAATGATAACAATACGAAGCAATTTCAGTGAAGACAAATTATTATAATATTACTATTACTAATACATTATTTACTAATACAATGCACAAGATAAACAAAGTAAGAAAAAAATTACATTATTTATTTGTAATTTTTCTATGATGAAAAAAATTCAAAGTTGTTGATAAACAAAAAGGTAACATTAGCATATATACTAAACCGGACATCAAATTTGTACATACCTATGGATAAAGTAACACAACCCTTGAAAATTAAAACTCAATAAATTGTTTTTTAATAAAAGTATTGATTTTATTGTAGAGAATTATATTTATATTTACGTAGTGAACTGATAATAATATTTAAGTGATAAGTGTAGCAGATAAACGAACTTGGGCTTTTTTATTATTGGGCCTAAAAGCACATATACTCAAAAAGGTGAGTTAAGAAGGCAAGAGGTGTGAATAAAAATTTAACTCTATTCTTCCCTGAAACAAAAGTTTGGAAAATTGTTCGGAACTCTGGTCAGCTACGAAACTTTCTTATTCTATTGGAGAAGTCTTCTTCTATTGTTTCTTAGGAGCAAACAAGGGCGCTTTTCCATTAGAGATGGCAAATAAACCTGTCTTCGTGGATATTGCCCGAACTCGTCCCCGTTTTGACGGGGAATTCCCGTATTGACTGGGTATGAGTATGGGTATGGGGAATCCCCGACTTTTTCAATTGGGTATGGGGATGGGTATGGGGATGTACATATCCCCGCCATATTACCCGTCCCCGTTTAAATTATTAAAATATTTTTAATTAATTAAATAACCACACACACACATATATATATATATATATATATATATATATATATATATATATATATTATTTTTTATTTATTCTAATTATTTGGTTTGTCATGAAACTAATTTTGCATTTCAATTATATTTTTCATCTTATCATAATCT
>Ga0214542_1012723_pt1 | contig 10628 bp, 6 predicted proteins | sample CNSS1metaG_FD_160096 | JGI IMG/M metagenome (GOLD analysis project Ga0214542, IMG submission 160096) | Root nodule microbial communities from cowpea collected in UCLA plant growth center, Los Angeles, California, USA - CNSS1 | ecosystem: Host-associated > Plants > Roots > Nodule | place: USA...
AGTCAAATAGAGAGATCTACTTTGCACCATACATTGATGCGTAAGTGTTTTTGCTAATAATATTTTATGAAGTATTATTAATTATTTCGGCTAAGTACTTGTGATTGATGGTAGGTATCATTGGCAATTATGTCTCATCATTCCAAGACAGTGCCTAGTTGTATGGTTTTGTTCATGCCATAAGAAGATTCCACCTGCTTTTAAAAACATGTTACAAGAGTAAGTATTATTTTTTTTTCAATTCTAACCTATGTATCTATTTAGTTATAAGAACTAACATATGATTTATGTTTCCAAAATTTCATTAGAATTGTGGGTAAGCCTAGAGGCCAACAACTTAAAGTCATATACTCATTCACTTTAAAGTTATTAATTTTTGTATGTCAACTTATGACTTTGATGTGTTTATTTTATTTGTAATGTTCAATGTAACAAGCAAGAAGATTCATGGGATGGGAATGTGGATATTATGTCATGTCTTGGATAAGAACAATCATTTGAGATGCAATTAAAGATGAATGGATAGAGGTAATTATATATATCTTTCACATATTATAAATCATATCAAACTTTAAAGAATGATATTCATACATAATGAAATTGTATTACTTTTTCAGCGATTCAAGAATCCATCACCTCTACCAAATGACATTATCCACACACTAAGACAGGAGTGGGCAGCATATCTATTGGAAAGATGGAGTTGATACCACATGAATTAGAACTCCTTTCAAAAACTTTGTTGTACAAGAATTTCATGTTGAGACTTTTAGTTTGTTGTTATTTTTATTAGTTTATAATATATGTTGAAACTTAAGTTTTATTATATATAACTGTAACTCCAGAATTGTGCTAAAAGTATTATGAAACTGTTCTGGGAATTTTCTGATTTTCAGGTGTATGGATGTTGTAAAAACAGTCAAATTTTAAAAAAATAGAGTAGTTTAACGTCTATTGTGCCCTAACAGACGTTATTTAACGTCTGACCGTACAAAGGCCAACGTTATTTAACGTTTGATGGGCTCTAATAGACGTTAAATTGCTCTGGTTTTTTACTCTTTTTAGCGCAAAAATTGACGTCTGCTGCTACTGGGCCTGACGTTGTATAACGTCGGACTCTTAATGGACCGACGTTAAGTGACGTCTGCTATTTTTCTGACATTATTTTGACGTCACCCGGTATGACGTCGGTGTTTGGGCAGACGTCAAAGGTCAAAAATATCATACATTAAAAGGCTTTTTTGTGTTAGTGGCCTTAGATGTTTGAAGGCTAACCTTGTGTGTGGTAGAGTGAAACCCATTGCCAATGGCTCTGCAAAGCAGTAGAGGCCACCATAAGTGCAAGCGTCCAGTGAATCCGATCTTATTATATGTATCCAGATAATTGAGTCATAGTGTCCTACTTGTTTGTTATAACATGATTTTGGTGCCTACTATGTTGCATGTTTATAATCTGTTTTCAAGTGACTAAATAATATAACATGTTAAAATTATTTTGTTTCACTAGCTTACCCTTTCATTTTGTGTATGTTCTTGTCTTGCTTTCTCTTTTGCGATGATCACCTTATTGGTGGGAGCAGATGGGGGAAATACTGAAGGTAGGCCTGATGGTGGCAACAGTGCTGTTTTGCGTGGACCTGTTATCTGTGGCTCTTAGGAGCATTTTTCTAGGTCCTGGTGCCTTTGTAATTCCTTGCTCTAGGAGCAACCTTTTGCAAACGGTTTAACTTTCGGATTTTGTTTTTGTGTTTATGGCATTGTGGTATGCCTAAGTTTCCTTTCAAAAGTACATTTATGGATGACTGTAGCAGTGAATTCTCATATGTATTCTGTTCATGTGGTTGCCCTTTTAATATTATAATTATGTGATATTTTAGTGAGTAGATTTATTATATTTAAATGGGATGTCACACGTGTTCCTGAGGACAAGTTTGGCTTATAGGCGTATGATGGTTCCTAAGTGTAGTCTTTTTTTTATTTGAATTCTCACCGTGATTGCTCCTAATTTTCTTTCCTCTTTGTTCCATGTGAGTTGAGAAAACATGCATCTAGTCTCATCTATTTCATTATTTCTCTTTTTATATTTTTTTTAAGTATTTAATATCATCTTTGAAACTCATTCGTTCATTATATCTTGTATTATTATCGTGCACAGTAAAATGACGAGATTAGTCACTCATTTTTTATAAAAAGATTTTGTAAAGATTTAAAAGATTTTTTTACTGCAGTTGAGTGACAAAAACTTTTGTTATTTTTTTTGAAAAATAATTTTTTAATAATTAAATTTTAATAATTTCTTTTAAATCATATTTTTTTTGAGTAATTTCCATTTTTTCATTTTTATTTCTTAATATTCTAAAATTATTTAAAAAATATTATATTGTAAAATAAAGTAGTCAAAATTTACTTGTTTTTTATTTTAAACACCGCTTCTGACGAAAAGAAAGAGACGTAAACCAAGCATTAGCTTTAGAGCGAAAGGATAAAATCAAAACGAATATGGACTTAGAAATATGAACACGTGAAAAAAACCCGAGACACAAGCTCTGGATGTTTTATTTAGTCTGGCATTTATTTATTACACGCAAAGCATAGACACGTCTCTCACAAGGAGAAAGTGCGCTATTTTTCATACACAGTGCTTCATTTGGTTGCAGCAGATGGGGAAGGAACTTCCTCAAGAACAAACATGTAAGGTTGTTTCTGATTGACAGCCAAGAGCGTGTTCCCTGCTTCATCCCTAACAAGCGCAACATTACCGCAGAGGTTGCTTCCAAGTGTACAGAACAAAAGCTTAAAGATATTGTCTCGGACTCTGTGAATAGAGAACAGACCTTTGATTGAATTTTGGTAGCCAACTTTAACAAGGGTTCCTTCAGGCTGAGCCGCAACAGCGGTCCACTCAAGAGGGGAGGCACCGTTTAATATGAACCTAATGGACACCGGAGAGCCGTTAGGGATAAATAAGGAAAAGTATGGGGATGAAATTTGCAATGGAAGCCCTTTATCGAGTTCGCTGGGAGATTGCACAACACTGAGTGGGACAGTTTCGTTTCCAGTTTTGGTTAGTCGAATTCCACCGGCTGTTGTAAATAACGGCAATATATGGAATACGCCACCATTTGTAACGATTTTACCATGCAAGTCCGTGACAGGTTGAGCAGTGGTTGAAGGAGGGTTGAAGGTTAGGACTGAAAGAAGGAAGAGAGCTAAAATCATTGTACTCGCCATTTCTTTGGCTGCCTATGGAACAAATCAAGGCTTTTCTTCTTTGTTCAGTTCGGTTGTGTGAATAAGAGAACATTTGAGAACCCATTTATAGAGTTACGCGATGGTGCCATGGTGATAAGGTGAACATTTTTTATGGACAGAAAATCCTAAGACTTTAAACACGTGAAAAAAATGAGAATAATAGTTAGATTTCAATAATATGTTTGGATTTTCCTGTAAAAATAAATTTCTTAATTTTGGTTCATTAAATATTTTACTTTTTTTTCTCTTTAAAGTTTAAATGATTATTTTCATTTTTTATACAATATCCAAATTTCGATATTAGTTTTATTAAGGCTTAAATATACATTTGGTCTCTATTCATCATTTTCGTTTTGTGTTAAATTAGATCCTCATTTTCATTAAATTTTAGTCATTTTGGTCATTTTTACTAACGGTGTTTAAATAGTTAACATTTTTAAATAGTACATACCACGTGTCAGTTTTTGATTCTTTTTTATTTTTTTAAATATTTTTATCTTTTTTTAATTTTTTTCATGTTTTTTTAATTTCAAAAAAATTGTTCATGTGTAAGTCACAATTGTGCCACGTGTCAATTTGTGGTTATATTATTTATATATGTTCAATTTAGGAATGGTTTGTGAAAACAACAAGACATTTTCACAATATATGTTCTATATAATTTTGTACAAAATATATGATTTTATACGAAAATAATAATAATAATAATAATAATAATTGTAGTGCACCTAGGCAGATCAAGGCCACCCACACATAACCTCATTTAATTACTAACTACACAACCAGCCAAGCATAAAGACGTAGCGGCCCAGGCCGCCTATTTCGAAAGTTAAGGAATAATACGTTGATAACATTAAACTTAGAATTTTGCAGGCAAGGCTCTCGGTACCACAAACATTAAATCAAGGCCTGGGTTTAACCTAGGCCCATCTAGGACCCAAACAATGGCCCAGTCCATAATGACTCTATAAATACACGTGGACCCCATCAATTAAAGGTATGCTTTCATTAATCCCTTGATTAGAGATTTGACCTTCTGAGAGCCCTTTCACTAACTTGATCGTCAGAGCCCTTTCTGTAGGTAACCCCTCGAGGGTCCAAACTGCATGCACCGATAGATGGCATATGCGAGCCAAAAAGGAGCCAACTCGAGAGGTTGAGGATTAAGGTAAGGCGATATTTGTGTCCCTAACATCTCTTATTTGTTTCCAAAGGAACAATAATAATAATAACAATAATGAAGTACAAAATCCTCGTGGAGGCATGGGAAAAGTTTCATTGAATCCCACGGTGAGCGCTAAATATTCTTACCAAGGTCTAGAATGTGGGCCTTACGTAGTCTACAAGGCATGGACAAGATCCAAACGATGTCTATGATGATCTTGAAGGTTTTGGGGAGGGAAAATGAACCTGCAAGACTATTTGATGTCTATGAGTAGTGAACATTAATTAGATTGTCCTTCCTGAAGAATATCAATAAATAATACAAACATACCATATGTGTGATAAAATATAATTAATACATTTAAGCAAATTAACCAATATTAACCATATATTCTATTGATATATAGAATACTTAGATTTGACCATGTATTTTATTAATATATATGATAGCATAATTAACAAATATAATTGTTAATATTATTTAGTATGTTTAAGTCAATATATCAAATGAACATCGTTAAACCATGTTCTTTAACATATTTATTTGCAAGGTAAGTGTATACACTAATTTATTTTTACTATAAGAGCAAACTTTGTTGTAAAAATATTGAAGTTTTCAAGATTTTCATCATTAATGAATAGCTTAAATATACATTTGGTCACTATTTTCGTTCTTTTTATTCAATTTGGTCCTCATTTTCGTTTTGTGTTTAATTAGGTCCTTTTTAATAATGGTGTTTAAATAGTTAACGTTTTTTAACAGTAACTGCCACGTGTCAGCTCCTAGTTTTTTTTTTAATTTCTTAATTTTTTAAAAATTTAATTTTTTTTTTAAAAATTTTTTAATTAAAAAAAAATTGGTCACGTGTCAAGTCACAATTGTGCCACATGTCAATGCTAGTGCCACGTGTTAGTTTGTGTGAGACCCCTTTTAATTAATTTCTGTTTTAAGAGGGGTTTGGGCCTGGCCTATTCGAGGGCCCAGAGTCAATCCACTTTGGGGACCCCCAAGACTTCCCTTTCCAGCCCTAATGTCTCACTTGTCTCATTTTCGAAAAACAGTTTCTCCCCCTCTTTTGTAGCATTTGAGAGCTCTGCCAGGGCATAGGAAACCTCCCATTTTCTAGCTAGCTAAGTCAGTTCTGCCACTAAGTAAGTGGACCTTAGAACTTTCTTGCTCTTTCTTCTCCTTTCCATGTTCGGGTACGTAGGTTTGGGTTAAGGTTCATCCTCATGCCCCTCTTTTGTGTTTGTATACATGTTTCAGCTCACTGTTTGATTCCTGAAGCTGCGGTGTTCCTTAGTTAAGAGTTTCCCTTTGTTTTCTAGCGTTATCGAGGTAAGGGAAGCTAGGGTTTCATTTTTTTAAGTTGTTTTGCTTGCTCCTGTTTCGTTTGGCTAAGTTAGATTAGAGTTTTGTGGAATATGAAACAAGATTGGGGAAAAAGTTAATTTTTGGTGTATTTCCAAGTTAGGGGTTCAAATATTCATGAAACTGTGATATGTGACTTTATTTTTCGTATTCTGGAAGCGTCGGGTGGTCGCTGGGCGAGTGCCTTAGTCGTTGGGCGACTATGTCTTTTTCTAATATGTGCAGTTTTAGTAAGATGGACTTTCCCGACTCGTTAACCATTGGATCAGCTAAAATTTTAACAGTTGATCCTTAACACCTAGTTCTTCACTTTGATTGGTAGGATCTTGAATCGGAGCTCTGTAGTGAGAGCAGTTTTTATCACAAGGTCCCTGTAGGTTGGTTGTTGACAGCATTGACCTTCGTTGCTTGTTTTGGTGCATAACTTTCTCTATAGTTATTCAATTAAGTTCGTTCTTGTTGCATTTGGTTCTTGATTCAACCATCTTTAATTTGAATATAAATACAAAATTTTTGGAGCTTTACACAAGCTGCATGGGATCTTGTTATGTTGTGTATGAAATGGAAAATATGATTGTATGGTTGGTGGTGGTTTGGCATGAGAATTGAACACTTGATATGGCATGTGGATTTTGTTGGAAAAAGAGTTTCAAGGGAAACTCTTGGTGATGGTGGTTAGTGTATACCTTGATATAGGAGATGTTTAGATAAAGGAAGGTATCCAGAACTCTAAAAATTTTTCACGCTCACATAGAGTAGATTAATTTATATGGTGAGAGTGGCAGGAGGTCCTAATCTTGGGATATATTGGGCCCAAGACATTAGAAGATTAATCCTGTGTGTGGTTGGGTGATAACTCCTTACGTCTAGACTCTGGAGTGTTTAGAAGCCAGCACAAGCGCATACTTCCTTTAGAATTCTATATCAAGAGTATGATCCTGATATTGAGTTAGAGAGTCCTTTAATTGATTGCTTTCACATGTTTTGGGTGCTTAATGCTTTGCTTGTCTATAACATATTTTATAATTTGTTTGCTCAATAACATGTTAAATATTTTACTCTAGCTTAACCTTTCTCTTTGTGTTTGTTCTCTTCTTTGGCTTTTTCCTTTTGCGATGATCACCAAATCCTTGGTGTGATCGTAATGGAGGCTGCGATGTAGTTAGGCTTCCTAGATCCTTTATTGCTCATTGTCGAGCATTTCTTTTTGTGTACTGTTATTTTGTAGTTTTTTTCTCTTTGAGCAAATTTCCAGTTTAATCTTTTCTGTGTTTAGATTATTTTCATGGCATTATTTTGTGTCTTTGGGCTTCCATTCCAGTATAATTTGGGATAACTATAAAAGGTTAATTCTAATATACTTTTTGTTGGTGCTCTATTTTATACTATAAACATGAGGTGTTCTATAAATTAGAATTACTCTAATAAATTGGGACGTTACATTTATGGTATCAGAGCAGTTCGTCTTTAAGATGATTTGAGGGTCGTGGGGTTGTCATGTCTCGCAGGTTTAAGTATTCAAGTTTGTCTGTTGAACCAAAAGTGTTAAGAACAGAAAACGTCTTGATAAAGTAATGAGGGTGCACACTCATAACTATATCCGAGATAGTTTTCCTTTCTTAATTCTGAAGGTTTGGGAAGAAGGGAGTTAGAATTATTGTTTGAGTTTTGTCTTTTATACCTTTTCTTGTCATGTTTGTGCCTCTATGGTTTGTGTTCGGTGTTTGTGGTGTGAGAGGAATGCAGATTCAAGGTCAAACTTGACCTGCTTACCTTTGAAAGGGTTGAGTAAGGCCCTTGGGATAATCTTTTGCTTCAAAGATATGAAATGGAGGTAGGTGGTGTATCGGTGGACGAGGAAAGCTAAGTTTTGGTTTATGGACTGAGAAATGAAGTTGGTGTTCAGTAGTAACACTTTGGACTAAGGAAGTTGCAAGAACAGATTCTGAGATCGTATACCACAAGTTTTACAAGAGAAATTGAGTTCAGGGGTGAGAATTAGAGAAGATATCGACGTGTGTTCATGTAGTAAGGTTTGAGAAATCGACTTGATTTTACATCTCGATAATGTTTGAGTTCAAAGGTGGAAGTTGTTGAAAGCTTGAGGTTAAAGCTAAGAAGGCTAAAGATCATGAGGTTTATAAGGATGGAAAATCCTCTGATGGGAGGTTAAGTTGAGGTAGAATTTGGAAGAATAATAAAGCAAGAGTAGAAAGTATATTCTAAGTAAGGTGGCTTACACGTGAGATAGGTTTGACCTTGGATATAAGACGAAAGGTTTCATGTACCAGAAGGAGAGACACATCTTTAAGGGTTATTCTTGTATGGAAGAACAACCAATGATGTCAAAGCACAATGATGGAGGAGGTGAAAAGAAGATTTTTGAGTAGTTGACAAAGTGTCAACGATGGGTGGTGCTGAGGTGGTTAGCATGAATAATCTCATTCAAAGATATAGGTTACAAAAGTGATGCTTTGACTGAGAGTAGGTTTTGCTTGGGGTCGTATACCTCTTGGTGTCGCCAGTATGGTGAATGAGTCATGGTTATATGCAAGAGGGAGAAAGAATTAAGATGGTGTTTTCACAATAGTTATAGCCAAGTGAAGATTGCTCAAGTTTGTGGTTTATCCTATGGTGATTAAAGGATTCAAATTCAAAGTTGATTTGAATTGTTCTCTTAGTAAGGTTGGGATATAATATCAAGGATAAATTAGTTGTTTTTCTAAGTCTCATTCCTATGGGATATGATACCCAATGAAGTGATGTTCTTTGATTCAATGAGATAGGTTAGTGGTTGTGCATCAAGTGAGGGACAAGTCGAAAGGTGGAGGCAAAATGTCATGTGAATGAAAATTATTTGATAAAGGCAAGCGAATAATAGACGGAAAGGATCTTAGTGGTAGAAGAGTTGATGAATGTATTCTAAAGTAGATATTAGAATTTCTGTTTTGGAGTGGTGAAGTTCACTTTTGCATTAGTGACTAAGGTAGAACTTGTGCTAATAATTCCTAATTGGATGATTTACATTGGGAGTGTGAAGTAAGAGAACCAAGTAAAAGCGTTGTTGGAGACATAATGGTGTGTCAAACCATTCAAGAAGAGTATTGACTAAGGTTGGAATGACTAGAAGGACATACGGTTTTAAAAAGGGTGGATACGATGTTGAGAAAAAGGAATGCTAAGGCTATAAAAAGGAGACTTTTAAAAAGTTTTGCAAGTTCTATAGAGTTTTTTATGAAGGTTTCTCAATGATGATTGCTTTCTTGTCATGGCAGACAGGAAAGGATAATCATTTTAAGTAAACAAATAAGTGACTTTGTGTATGGATCAAAGTAGCGCAACAAAATGGTGGCAAGTGATGCTTATGAATGGTAAGAAGTTTGTGAAAAGAATTATCTTACTCATGACCTAGTGGTCGTACGATAACCAATTCTTTAATAACAACAAATGTGTCATTCTTATGAGTATTAGTTACAAGTGTTCAATGAACATTCAGAGTTGGAAGTGTGGAGTTGCACAGAGGAATTTAGACAAGAGAAATAGAAGACGGTTGAGTTATGGTTTCAAGTTAAGGTGCCAACCTAGAAATGAGGAAGTAAGGGTAGATGTTGCGCTAGAGAACTGAATTCAAGATCTTGGCTTGACGAGGTAAGGGTAAGAGTTAGTGGAGAAGTTTAAGTGTTAGAGTTCGGAAGAGAAGATGTGAGGAGATTTCATTGGTCTAGTCACCTGACTATAACTAGTGAGTTTCTAAAAAAGGTTGGGAAAAAGGGCGAATTGAACAATCCTAGTTTGATATGTATCAAAGGATTGCTTGGTACTGGTTAAACTCGTAATTTCAAGTTAAGAAAATATGTAGTTATAAGGACACGAGGGAGAGACAACTACAAGTTAGTGGATTAGAAATGAAGATGGAGTGCTAGAATAAGTTTGGGGGTCGCGACAATTGGAATTTAGAAGTGGGGTAGCATTGTTATAGGCTTTGTTATCTAGTGGGCCAAATTAGTAAATGAAGGATGATGTTTGTGGATAGCTATGAATAAAGGTGACCAAGGGTGTTGATGTTTGGCAGTAGGCCAGGTATCGCATGTGATTAAGTTGGTTGAATGGTACTTCAAGGACGGAATAAGGAGGTGTGGATTGACAACTAACATGTTTTACTTCGAGACTTGAGTTTATATGAGACTTCGGTAAAAAACTACAAGAGGTAATAGAGAGCATATGGAAAGTGAGTCAGTATATCAGATACAAATTGGTTGGTGGGATGATAGAGGTCGTACCCCACCAAATTAAAACATATTAAATATAGTATATGAAAGTTAACCAAGTCGTCTCCCAACGACCAATATTTTCATTTAAAGCGAAATTTCCAGATGAACACAACAATAAAACACAAGGGGGGGGGTTGGCAGATTCACACATGTTTGCTAAATTCTAATCAAAACACCAAAACTGAATTAAACACACAATTCAAAACGTACTGGTCCCTTGATTCCACTGAAAATCAACCAATCACAGGTTACTAAATCAAGTCTCTTATCCAATTTACTCTCATGAAATCCGAATTAATCAACTATGCGAAAATTAACACAGCTTCATTATGCCATTAAGCATAGCACACATCCTTCTTTCAATTTCACACACACAGATTAAGCAACTGTGGCCAAAACCCAAACTCACTAAGCATGACAAGGATTCTGAAATTGTGCAAAGTATGAACCCACGATTAAGCATCACAAATTCCATTTCATTCAAAGCTACGAAATTGAATAGGATGAAGAGAAATTAGGAATTGGAGTGCACTGCAAAACATCAACCTCATGGTTTCAAATCAGTTTCT